>ERZ772819.673-NODE-673-length-28948-cov-15.510608_pt1 | contig 28948 bp, 28 predicted proteins | sample MGYA00580860_ERZ772819 | MGnify/ENA primary metagenome ERZ772819 (study PRJEB29015, sample SAMEA2737683) | human gut metagenome | biome: human gut; feature: human-associated habitat; material: faeces | place: China | collected 2012 ...
TACTATTATTATACAGTTAGTTTACTGGTAAGATGAAGAATTGATGTAATATTTACCGCCGCAACGCAGCCGAAACGACGTTCGAAGTCGCCGCCCCGAAGCAGTGGAGCGCCGAAGCCCCGAACCTCTACACGCTCACGGCCGAAGCCCTGGCCGCCGACGGCTCGGTGACCGAAGCCGCGGCCTTCCGCGTCGGATTCCGCAAGGTCGAGATCCGCGGCGGGCAGCTGTTAGTCAACGGCAAACCGATCCTCATCAAAGGCGTCAACCGGCACGAAATGGAGCCGAACACGGGTTATTATGTCACGCGCGAAGAGATGGTGCGCGACATCCGCGAGATGAAACGCCTCAACATGAACGCCGTGCGCACGTGCCACTACCCCGACACGCCGCTGTGGTACGACCTCTGCGACGAGTACGGTCTCTACGTCGTGGACGAAGCCAACGTCGAATCGCACGGCTACCACTACCGCGACAAGTCGAAGAACCTCGCCGGCAACCCCGCCTTCGCCGCCGCGCACCTCGACCGCAACCGCCGCATGGTGCTGCGCGACTACAACCACCCTTCGATCATCGTCTGGAGCACGGGAAACGAGGCCGGAAACGGCCCCAACTTCGAACGCTGCTACGACTGGATCAAAGCCTTCGACCCGTCGCGCCCCGTGCAATACGAGCAGGCCTCCTACCACGGAGACTACAACACCGACATCGTCTGCCCGATGTACTGGAGCTACGGGCAGTGTGAGAAATACCTCGCCGAGAATCCCCAGAAACCCCTGATCCAGTGCGAATACGCCCATGCCATGGGCAACTCGATGGGCGGATTCAAGGAGTACTGGGACATGATCCGCCGCGAACCCAAATACCAGGGCGGATTCATCTGGGACTTCGCCGACCAGGCCCTTGCCTGGCGCAGTCCCGAAGGCCGGCTGACCTACCGTTACGGCGGCGACTACAACGACACGGACGCTTCGGACAGCACCTTCTGCTGCAACGGCGTGCTGGCCTCCGACCGCTCGTGGCATCCCCACGCCTACGAGGTGAAGCACCAGCACCGGCCGATTCACACCACGCCCCGCGACCTGAAAAACGGCGTCGTGAACGTCTATAACGAGAATTTCTTCACAGACCTTTCGCCCTACCGCCTGCTCTGGGAGATCACCTCCGACGGACAGCCCGTGTTGAGCGGCACGGTCGAGCGTCTCGACGTGGCTCCGCAGACCACCGCCGCCGTGACGCTGGGCTACAAACCCGAACAGGTCTATGCCTTGGGCGGCGAACTGCTGCTCACGGTGCGTTACCAGCTCCGCGAACGGCAGGGACTGCTCGACGCACTTTATGAAGTCGCCGCCGACCAGTTGACGCTGCGCGGGGACGACCCCGCGGCACGCTTCGCCGCGACCGCTCCCGCCGGGACGCTCCGCGTGGCGGACAAAACCGTTTCGGGCGAAGGATTCTCGGTCTCGTTCGATCCGAAGAGCGGCTTCATCCGTTCCTACCGCCTGCGCAACGTCGAGCTGCTGGCCGGTCCCGTGCGGCCCAACTTCTACCGCGCAGCCACGGACAACGACCTCGGCGTGCGCCAGACCGGGAAATACCCCGACAGCCAGATGTGGGCCAAAGCCGAACCGCAGCTCACAGGCTTCGCCCTTACGCCCGGCGACAGCGAAGTGAAAGCCATCGCAGACTACACGCTCCCAAACGTCGGTGCGAAACTGAATCTGACGTATTCGATCGCTGCCGACGGTTCGGTCCGCGTCAGCGAAACGATGACCGCCGACCCCGCGCGCAAGGACGTCGCCGACCTGATGCGCTTCGGCATGGCCTTCGAAACCCCGGGCATGTTCGACGCCGTGGAATATTACGGCCGCGGCCCGATGGAGAACTACGCCGACCGCTCCGGCGCCGCCTTCGTGGGGCGCTACGCCCAGCGTGTCGCCGACCTGTTCCATATGAAATACGTCAGCCCGCAGGAGTCGGGAACGCGCAGCGGACTGCGCTGGTGGCGGCTGACCGACGACTCGGGCCTGGGCGTGGAGATCTGCTCCGACCGCCACTTCTCGGCATCGGCCATCCCGTTTGCCATCCCGCAGCTCGACAACGGCTCGCCGGAATATGTCCGCCACCCGGGCGACCTCGTGCCCGACGGCCGCACGCACGTCAATATCGAGAGCGTCCAGTCCGGACTGGGTTGCGTCAACAGCTGGGGACGGCTCCCCCGCCCCGAATACCTGCTGCCCTACGGCGACTACTCGTTCAACTTCCTGCTGCGTCCCGTCGCCGGAGGACGATAGCCGACGGACAACCAACGCAAAAGCCGCAACCTAAAAAGGTTGCGGCTTTTGCGTTTACATATAACGAATAAGTCCCAAAGCATAAACTCCGGGACCTGCCAATACACCGCCGTTACTATTTTTACCTTTTCGTTTTAAGATATGCTTCGTGAAGACAGTAATATTTCATCGCAATTATATAGTATTTTGACCTAAACACATAGTGTAGATAAATCTAAATAAGTCAAAGATTTTCACCATCTTGCACTATATTAAATAGTGAAAAAATATGCAAAATCACGGTTTAATCTACTTCATGCACCGCTTCCCCGATGATCTTACATGCTTAAAACATTTGGAGAAACGACGTTGGCCCGATGGAAACACAGTTTGCCCACATTGCGGACATCAAAAAAAAAGATTTACCGCTCTAAGGATGGTAAAACGTTCAAATGCAGTTCTTGCAGTAAACGATTCAATGCCAAAACTGGGACCTTGTGAAAATAGCAACATTCCATTGCAAAAATGGTATATTAACAACTATTCCTCCAAAAAAAAGGAATTAGCTCCGTAGAACTTAATAAATCGGCATATTCCAAAATATGTCACTCGTCATAGCAAATGCTGCATCACAGCGTCGATTTAGCTGTTCTCAAACGCACCTAAATATATCTGGGTGGTCTTTAGACTGTGATGCCCCAACGCTTCCGATATGATACCGATATTCACACCCGATTTCTTCAGCACGGTTGCGAAACTATGCCTTGCACAATAAGTCGTCACCTCTCCCGAAATATTCAATCTGCGGGCTAATTGGCGCAATTCGGTATTGACTTGATGGCAGACTTTATGCACCCGATTCCGTTTCTGCATCGGCATCGTATGCCTGCGCGAATCAAGTATCGGAAACAGATAGCCCGACTGTTCGCAGGCTTCGGCATAGCGGTTTACAATCCGCATCGCCCTTTCCGACAGCGGAACATGGATTGCCCCGTGCGTTTTCTGATGATTGTACGACAATCGCCCGTCCACGATATTATCGGATGTCAGATTCGCCACATCGACGAACGAAATTCCCCCGCACAAATAAGAGAATGTAAAAACGCTTTGCGCCAATCGGCAAGAATCGCTCTCCGCCGAGCAATCCGCATCGACGATTTTCATTACATCCGTCTTGCTCAACGCCCGTTTCGGGGTGCGGGTGTTGAATCGGCTAATCTTATAGTCGGTGAACGGGTTCTTCTCGCGGGCAACGGCTTTCAACTTAATCGCCCGATTGAACACGGCTCGCAAAGTACGCATCTGAAAACTCATCGACGTATCTTTGTTTCCCCGCGCCCGCATCCACTCCTCGAATTTTTCCAGATAATCGGCGTCGATACGACTGAACGTGAAATGAAGCGGTTTGTCCCGATTAAAGGATTTCAGTACGTTGTAGGAGTTCAGATAGGCATAGGCATTGCCGGCACTCCCCCGTTCTTTCAACTCGGCGATAATCGCTTTGTAGACCTCCTCAACGGTCTGCGCCTTGATGCGCTCCTTTTGTTCGGCTACAATCGTCTGCGGGGTAAATTCTTCCTCGTTGATTTCTTTCGTCAGAATCTTGCCGTTGTATTCGGTTTCGTATTTCAATACGATTTGACGAATCAACTGCCTATTCGGACAGTTGGGTTTGGGTTGATTGGTGTCGAAATTCCAGAATTTAGGATCGACCGACACGCCCAGACTTTTCATCGTGCGGCGGCCCTCTTTGGAAATGCGGAGCATCAGCGGGGATTCTCCGTTTGCAAGTACCTTGTACCTGTAACAAACGACGGAAACGGATGTTTTCATCGGATTCGGCTGACTTCTTGGTTGACTTTTTCGCGTCAACCGTGGCGTCAACCGCTCATTTTCGGCAGGTGCGGATAAAAAAGAAAAGCACCGATAACTGTTGAATTATCAGTGCTTTTCGGTTAGTCGGGGTGACTGGATTCGAACCAGCGACCACACGCCCCCCAGAATTAAATTTTACTTTTTCCAATAAATTTAACGAACTATATTCCAGCGGATTTCACACACATTCAAAGAGTTGCAGTTTGCCATTATCGGGAGTTGTTGCGATTTCGCGTGTTCCACCTGTGTTCCACGCGCCGTCCTCCTACCCGATCAAAATTGAAAAGTGAATCCCCGACATCCGAAAATGCCGGGGATTATTCATTCGGACAACCGACCCAAAATTCCTATTTCAGATCGCGGGCCTTGATGCGCACGACCTTTCCGTCACGCACGACAACCAGTTCGCCGTCCTCCTTCTTGGTCTTTTCAATCAGACGCTTTTGGGCAAGCAAAATGCCTGCATCGATTTTCTCCTGCATTTGCTTAATCTCAATCTCGCTCATAGTCTACGATCTTTTGATAAGATAACGGATCGACAATCTCTTTTATTTCATCCTTGACACCCCAAGCAACCTTGTGAATACCATCGGCAGCACTATTATCATAGATTGTCCAATAGTCACAAATCGGGGTATAGAGGGTCGTTAAATTCCTGATGCCGTTCGCATAACGTCGCCGAATCACATCCGACGGAATATTGTGCCCGCCCTCGCTTACTCGTGTCGCAACACGCTCGATGGCCTGTTCGGGTGTCGGCAACCAAAAGTAGAGCAACGTGACAAAGTAGCCTTTCGCCTGCGTCCGCTCCACGAATTTCACATAGGAGCGGGTCGCCAACGTCGTTTCAAACGCAAAATCTTCGCCTTCGGACAAAAGATCGTCCATTCGTTGCAGCATCAGCCGTCCTGCCTCGATCGCCACGCTTTCGGGATTGAACGGCGAAAGTCCTTTTGCAATCTCGTCGGCATTAACGAACTCTTTACATCCCAACATTTCGGGTAACACAGTATAGGATGCAGTCGTTTTCCCTGCACCGTTGCAACCCGCTATGATATAGAGTTTCGGCATACTTCGTAACAAAGGTACGCACAAGCCGCACATAAAAGCAAATTTTATTTGCGTTTTGTCGAGGCGGAGTACCTTCGACAAAGTCAAAGGTAACTATTTCAGCCGATTTAGGGCCAAATACCAATCTATAAAAATCACATTATACCGAGCAGCGACATTAAAAATCCGGATTTTTCCCATATAATTTATTTATCCACATGGCAAATAATCGGTCGGTTACAGAAAAAACCTTGTTAATCTCGGTGATAAGATCCTTTTCGAGTAGTTTCTTTGCGGCCGACTGTACTGAGCTGGCTGAAGTAAGACTGTGCCGTTTGATGAAATCGGCAGATGTAATACGCTCGGCTTCGCCCTCCCTGGCGATGGCATAAAGCAACTCCTTCTGCTTTTCGGGAACGTTCGACAAAATCTCCCGGAAAATCGTATCGTTCGAAGCAATCATATTATCGATGGCAGCCCGGATCGTCTCCAACGTACATTCGTCGCCTTCGGGCGTATCGGCAAACGATTCGTTGAAGGTTTTTTGGATATAGTAGGTGTGCCCCTGAAAAAGTGCATAAACCTTTTCCACATCGACGGCGGCTATCGAACGGTTGCGCCGCTCGAAATGCCCGACGATAAACGAGATGTAAATCTCCGCAGGAATGGCTTTCAGCTCCAACATGTCGGCACTGTGGTAGAACGGCCGGGCGGCCGATGCAAACATCTCCTGCATCATGTGGCGTTCGCTCCCGGCAAAGATAAAATGGCTGTTCTCCGACCTTTGGATGTGAGTCCGCAACAAAGCCTCTATATTCTTCTCCGGATATTTGGCAATTTGCTGGAACTCGTCAATCGCTACGATGCAAGGCTTGTCCGCATGAGCCAAATATTGGAAAATCTCATCGAGCGTATATTCGGGCCGCTCGATATCTCCCAACTCCACATTGAAAGCGGGAAGATTGGTGATGGGGTCGAACCCGAATTTCCCGCTGATGGACTTAATCGTCTGAATGAAAAGAGTCGCCATTTTACGACTACGAGGCAGGAGTGTTTCGTAAATCTCCCGGCCGAGCAGATAGGTAAATTCGCGGAGGCTCGACGTATGCAGAATATCGATGAAAAAAGTATAGTACTCCTTACCGATTTCCGGCTTGTCGTAACAGAACTGAATCAGCCCTGTTTTACCCATACGGCGCGGTGAAATGACAACCAAATTATTGCCGTTGGTAACCGACTTGACAAGCCGGGCTGACTCGCTTACCCGATCGCAAAAATACTCCGGAGCGATCTTTCCGGTCACGATGAATGGATTTATAATCTTCGCCATAGGAATATCATTTTTGCAAAAATAATTATTTTATTCAAATTATGCAAATCGAATAATCATTTAAGTAGCCTCTCTCTCCGACACAAAAGCCAATTTTATCCACAAATTGCAATTATTTTCATCCAAAATCAAAATTGACACATCCGAACTATTCAGATTCAACGGCAAATTCAGAACACACAACTATCTGTATCTATTGCGATTAATCAGTGTTCAATTTCAAAATTCAAGATACAAAATTTTAAAATACTTGGAATCCCTTAATTGCCGTTTTATTTTTGCAATGCCACATGCGAGTTATTCTGTAATCGTATAATTGGAATCGATAATCCCGCGTATACGATTAGTGCTGAGATAGTTTGTTGCCATTCTATTGCAAGTAACTCATAACTCGTAACGCAATGTCGGTGGCGCAATCATCTTTTTATTAACACGAATGCAAATAGAATGGCACATTCAATTCGATTTCCCCGTCGTCACGACAAGGCCGACCGCAACGGCCGTTATGCGGTCAGGCTGTGTATCACCAAAAACAAGCGGCGCAAATATATCGCACTCGACCTCTACGCCGATCCCGCATATTGGGATGAGGCCGGTGAGCAATTCATCATCCTGCGCAACCTGAAAGGAGCCGAGCAGAAAGCCGAGAATAAACAACGCGAGGCCGACAATGCGCTGCTGGCGAAGTACAAGGTTCGCGCCCGCGAGATCGTCGAACGCTTCGAGATCGAAGGTATCGACTGGACGCTGAACCAGTTCGAGGACGCCTTTCTGAACACCTCCAAGCAAGGGAAATTCAACGCCTATTTCACAGACCGTATCGCGGAACTGCACGCGACGGGACATATCGGTAATTCCCAAACCTATAAGCAGACACAGGACATGTTGAGAAGCTATGACCGGAAGCTGGATCAGCGCCTCTTCTCCGACATCGACCTGCGTTATGTCCGGGGATTCGATATGTTTCTTCAAAAGCGGGGCTGTTGCGGCAATACGCGCAAATTCTATTTCAAGGCGTTACGGGCCATTCTGAACCGGGCCAATGCGGAGGGCGTCGGCTCGGTGGCAACCTATCCGTTCGGACGGGGCGGATTCGAGGTCTCCAAACTCGAAGAGGCGACCGCCAAACGCTACCTGCCTGCCGCCGAGTTATCGAAACTCAAAAGCAGCACGGCCAGCAATCCGCAATGCGAATACGCCCGCAAGCTGTTTCTATTCTCCTACTATTGTTACGGCATTTCGTTCATCGACATGGCGATGCTCACGACCGCCCATATCAAACAGATGGAGGACGGCGACTATATCGTTTACAAGCGGCAGAAGATCAAGCGGCAGAAAGGGGTCAAACCGATTTCGATCAAAATTACGCCCGCGATCCGGCAACTGATCGGGAGCCTGCAAGCGGCCTCGCCGACCGTGGACGATTTCCTGCTGCCGATCGTCACCCGCTCCGGCTATACGGGCGAGCGGCTCTACATGCACATTCGAACCCGTTACAGCAAGTACCAGAAATACCTGCGCCTGCTCGCCGAGGAGCTCGGAATCGATTTCCACCTGACGAGCTACGTCTCCCGCCATACGGCGGCCATGACCTTGCAGCGCAACCACATCCCGCGCGAGGTGATTTCACAGATGCTTGGCCATGCCGATCTGGAAACCACGAACATATACCTCGACAGCTTTGACAACGAAGTGATCAACGAGGCAGCGAAAGTTCTCTAACGGCCATCACGGTTTAATTCTGCTCGCCTTTTTACGCTATTAGCACAAATATACAACTCAAAATAAGCTACAATGAAAATTCCTTTCAGCTACCAAACCTTTTCAGCATTACTCCCGAATGAAACGACCGCCATTGCCTACTATACAGAACGGCACTCGACCTATTGTCCCGGCTGCAACATCCGGCTTACACGACCTTTGAGGAGAAGAAATCCGCTGCTGTTGCGTTGCCCTCAATGCGGGAAAACCGTCTCCGTTTTCACGGGGACTGTCTTTCAAGGGACACGGGCAGACCTCCGATACTGGCTCTATACCGGCATGCTGTTTTATTTCTGCAAGAATCATTTCCCCCAGTTCCAGCTACCTCATCTGTTGTCCATAAAATCCATAAAGCAGGAGGTCGGAGCCACCTCGGATCAGACCATGCGCCGGATATACACGACCCTCAGGCAGCTTTTCGATAGCACGGATGAGGACGACATAAATTTTCGAAACCTCATATTCCAACCCCTCTATTTACGCGCCCAGCAACACCGACCATTCTCATTGACCTATACGGGCTGTAATCGTTCATTAAATTCATTATTTTCATTAAGTACCCCTGCGGAATAGCATTCTCACAGGGGTGCTTTCATTTTAGACCCTATGTATATTCCATTATCATATTTCAGTATTGAAACTCATATAAAATAATATCGATTATGACAAAATTCACAGACGACACCCCGATCGCAATGCTGACCGTGGGACAACTGAAAGAGATTCTCGGCATCGACCGAATCTTGGGTAACCTTACTGCGAATCAAGCTCCGGCCGAGCAAGTAATGACCATCGAGGAGGTCGTGCGCCTGACCGGATACAGCAAGGCGACGATCTACAAATTTACAAGCGAACGAAAGATCCCGTTTCGCAAGCCGGAGCATGGCGGAAGGCGGCTCTACTTTCAGCGTGAGGAGATTCTCGACTGGTTGCAAAGTGAATCACACCCGACGATCGAACAATACTGTAATAACCATATTAAACACTAAACAATCAAAGTTATGAAACCAAATCAAAATTTAGACCCGTTGGCGGCATTGAACAATGTAACGGAAGAAGAATTGAGCGCAATTCAGGAAGAGGAGGCTGCGAAGCCGCGAAAGAGGAAACCGAGAGAGGGCTTTGTATTCCTCATCTCATTTTACGAAGCTATCGAACTTATGCCTGGACGTCTTCAGCATAAAGCTTATAAAGTTTTAACGCGTTATGCGCTATACGGTGAAATGCCCCCAAAAGGAACTCCGACCCGAATCATGCAATCTTTCGTGGGGTGGAAACGACTGATCGATGCCAGCTCCAAGAAATACGATAAAGCGATCGGGGATCGGTTCGCAGGAAAGACAGAGAGTAAAATCAAACGATGACACGCGCCATTCAAGTGCCGAATCGAAATGTCTGACAACTGAACAATAAGCAGACAGAAAGTGTACAGGAACTCAAAATGTAAAATGTTTATTATATGAAAGATAGCAAAAATTTATCACAACAAATCTTAAATACGAACAAAAGTAATTCCAATAACTCATGCTCAAAATTTATGACAAACACCGTCGTTCGGATTCCAGCGGGGATCCCATCGCCTAAAGTATCTCTTTTCGAGAACATGACCTCGGTCGTTCCAATCGAGGAAATATCTCTCTGGGAATTTTTATTAAGCTCGGATTACCAAGACATCGTGCATATTTATCGGGAAACGCAGGATCCGGCGGTCCGCAAAGAGATAAAGAAGTTCCGCCTCCCTTGTGTGACCGTTTCCGGAATATTCGATACACGAGCCCGAAAAAGGCTCGTGCATCGGCATAGCCATTACATCTGCGTAGACATTGACGGCAAGGATAATCCCGGGGTCAAGGGAAGATGGCCACGCGCTAAAGAGTTATTAGCTGAAAAGTTCAGTAGCCTGTGCTACGCGGGGCTATCCGTCGGAGGTAACGGACTATGTCTTGTTTTCCGGATCGCATATCCAGAAAGGCATCGGGCACAGTATTTTGCACTCATAAACGAAATCCGGACAAAAATCCATTTGTACGCAGATTCAACTTGCTGCGATGTCACCCGTCTGCGTGTCGCAAGCTATGATCCCGAACCGTTCTTTAATCCGAATGCCGTTCCGTACCTAAACCTCATAAACAAAGACTACGGAGTACCCTGCAAAAACGACAGGTCGGCCTCCATGGATGTAGATACCAAAATGAGAGCATATGCGTGTATAAAGATAATATCAGACCGACAAATAGACATCACATGCGGCTATAAAGTATGGAGGGCTATCGGGCAGGCACTTGCCAACGAGTTCGGACCGGAAGAAGGGCGACGGCTATTCCACTTGGTGAGCCAATGGCACTCCGATTACTACCCGACTGAATGCGACCGGTTATTCGACTGGTGCATAGCCAACCATGACTTTATAAACATCAGCACGTTTTTCCACTATTGTCGGGAATACAATATTACATTCAAATAACCGTCTCAGAATACGTTTACGGGGATCGACTGATAGTCGATCCCTTTTTCGTAAAGGTCAATATGTGGAGTTTACCTTAAACATAGCAGAAGGTCAATATTGATTTTTCAGAATATTTCGCTCAAATTTGTACGACAATGCCCCGACTGAGTGTTGCACTAAGCAAAACATTTTTTTACCTTTGTAGGGCCACGAGAGTGGCGTACATATAGTAAAAGTGTTCGCTTTTATTCCGTGTAGGGAAATCTGGTAAATTTCACACAACAGACACAGGGATAAAACAGCGCGCTCATTGCTTGTATGGTATGCGGTCATCACCGCCTACTATTACAGGTGTGGGGCATTGTTTTATTGGTGTCTAAGGCTTACCAGAGCCTCCCTACTCAATAAGACGACTGTTCCACACTTTTTTTCATGTAAATCAGCCATATCGGAACAGGATGGCAACAAAAACTTGTTGCTATGAAAAAACTAATCACTTGCGGGCTTATGTTCTTCATATTGGCCGCACCCGGTATGTACGCCGCACCGCAAACACAGGAGACCGACAAGAAAGCCCTGCGAGAACAACGCCGGGAAGAACGGAGGCAAAAGCGAGAAGAACGCAGAGAAGAGCGCCAGCAAAGAAAAAAAGAGCAGAAAACCCCGCAATCCCCGGTTTCTGTACCCCCAACTAATCCTGCCCCGGAAACTATTCACGAAGAAATCGAGACTCCTCGTGAGCCAGTCATTATTTCAAAGCAAAAAGAAACGAAACCGCAACCTACTCCGATCAAAGATCAAACGCATTCTACATCTCCGAAAATCATACAATCATCCAAACAAGCCGTATCTCCAATTGTGCTCGCGCCTGAAGCTCCATATCCTGATACAAAATCAGAAAAAGGGAATCCAATACTATGGCTTTTACTCATCATTGGATTATTTGTATTTCTAATTTTACGCTGGCTGTTTTCACGCCGCTGCGGGAACTGCGGAAGATTCTGGGCGATGCGGGTAATTGATGAAGCATACCTCGGCCGAGTTAAAACCGAGCGAGTTAAAAACGGAACTCAATCATATCTCGTCCACTATAACCGCATTCAGGTTACCCGCCAATGCAAATATTGCGGACATCAGGACTGTTTCAACAAAACCGTAAAAGGAGATGCCGAATAACGACTATTTGTACCTAATAAACTATTAAAAATGAAACGGATTCTTTATTTATTATTCGCTGTTTCCATTCTATGGAGTTGTAATAGCGATTACGACGATTCGGCCTTGACCGGACGTGTGGACGACCTCGAAAACAGGGTCGCCAAACTCGAAGAATTATGCAAGCAGATGAACACCAACATTTCATCCCTGCAAACCCTTGTCAATGCGCTCCAAAACAAGGACTGCATTACCAGCGTCGTCCCCATTACCAAGGATGGAGAAATAATCGGTTACACCATTTCCTTTACCCAAAGCGCACCGATTACGATTTACAACGGACAGGATGGTAAAGACGGTCAGGACGGCAAACCCGGCGAAGACGGGAAAGACGGCTCTACCCCGGTTATCGGAGTAAAGCAGGATGCCGACGGAATCTATTACTGGACGCTTAACGGCGACTGGCTGACGGATGATTCCGGCAACAAGATAAAAGCAGAAGGCCGCGACGGTCAGGATGGAGAAGATGGTAAGCCGGGACAGGATGGCAACGATGGACAAGACGGCAAACCTGGCGAAGATGGCGAGGACGGGCAGGATGGCAAGCCCGGAGAGGATGGAAAAGACGGCATAACGCCTCAATTGAAAATCGAGGACGGCTACTGGTACATTTCCTATAACGACGGTGCATCGTGGACACAGCTCGGCAAGGCAACGGGCGATAAAGGAGAACAGGGCGAGCCGGGACAAGCCGGAGGCATCTTCAAGGATGTCGAAGAAACCGATGACAGCGTTATATTCACCTTGAATGACAACAGCACGATTACGATTCCGAAAGCAACGCCATCCGAAAAATTGGATATCACATTCAGCAATACGGAATCCATCAATGTCCTGCCGGGAAAAACCTATGAAATCGAATATACGATTATCGGAGCGGATGAAACAACACAAATCGAGGTGGTAGCGCAAGACCTCTATAAGGCGTCTGTTTCACCGACAGATTACCGATCCGGGAAAATCATCGTTACAACACCGTCGGCCGACCTCGAAGCAAGCCGCATCTTGGTATTTGTCTCCAAAGGAACGAATACCATCATGCGCATTATCAATTTTGTCGAAAGCGTCATTATCGTTTCGACAGATACCGTGGAGATTGCCGCAGAAGGTGAAACCGTGCAGGTCAAAGTGGAAACCAATGTAACCTATACGGTGGAAATTCCGGAGGCCGATCGTGTTTGGCTGTCTGTTGCCGAGACACGTGCAGCGACGCATACGGAAACGCTTACCTTTACCGCCCAAGCCAATCCGAACACGACCTATCGTTATTCGACCGTCAACCTGAAAGACGATAGCGGATTGGTAGCACAAAGCATTCTGTTCGCACAAAAGGCCTCAGGATATAAAACGGTCCATGTCGAAACGGCAGGAACATTGGAAAACTACATTTCCGCCGATGAAAAAGAGAAATTGATCGGATTGAAACTGACGGGCAAACTCAACACGTTCGATTACGATTTCATGCGCACCATGCCCGCATTGGAATCCGTCGATCTGGCACAAATCGACAATACGACCATTCCATCCAGTTGCTTTAAGAACAGCAAAATTAAGACGGTCATTCTACCGCTGAATTTGGAAGCCATACCGGACAATGCGTTTTATCAAAGCCAAATTACATCTATCGATATACCATCAAGCGTTGTTTCGATTGGCGTTTCAGCCTTTGAAAGCTGCACGTCATTGGCTGGCGACTTAATATTACCTAATGGATTACAAAGTATAGGTAGTAAAGCCTTTTATAGCTGTTCAAAACTAATCGGGAATCTTATTATCCCTGATAATGTTACATTTATTGGAAGTGAAGCTTTTTACGGATGTAGCAGATTCACCTCATTAACATTAGGAACGGGAATAACGACTATCTCAAGTGGCTGTTTTTATCGGTGCCTTGGTTTTTCTGGCAACCTTATTATTCCCGATCAAGTAACTAATATAGAAAAGGAGGCTTTTTGTTATTGTACTGGTTTTAATGGGTATTTGACCATTGGAAATGGAGTAAAAGAAATAGGTGAACTCGCTTTTGCAAATGGCTTCAATCGTTTTTATGCGAAACCTTTGCTCTTCACTAAAGTATATTGCAAAGCAATTGCTCCTCCGGTTATTCTATCCACCACATTTCGTGGTATGGATTGTACTGATAAGTACAGCTATCTTGGAGTGCCGATTGATTGCAAAACTACATACGACACGAAAACTTGGAAAGAATTATTCGAAATTATCGAAGAAATCGAATTTTAAGCTATGGCACTAATCTATTTTGGTGATAATAGGCAACGTCAAGAATTACATAGCTGTCTTTGGCAAACAAATCTTGAAAATCGCCAAGAAATTGCAGACTACCTAATCAGGCGTTTACAGGAAAAGAATTACTCCGCAGACACATGGTTTACTGCACAAAATTTAGTCGGCGAAAATCAAGTCGATTGGGAAAACACCGAACCATTGAACGCGATCACAACACATTATCCCAATAGGAATACTCAAAAAACCATTTTAGGTAAAATTTTGAAACGAGCATTATTCGATCTGAACGAAACTTATGAAATAAGGTATGAATTCAAAACCCTTTATCGGAAAATAGAATAATCTCGTATACAATTCCAGTCGCGGATAAAGCACATAGCTGTAAGTTGTTATCCACATCCTTTCCGAATCTTTATCCCGACCGTTCTTAGTTGTCCCGACCTGCCGCAACCCGGCAGGTCGCTTTGTTAAATCCCGACAGAAGATACTGCGGCGCGATTACGGTTCATGTAGTCGGGAACTCGATAAAATTCATTAACCGCCTATTTCAAGCCAGTGTATAGGGCTTAAATAAGCAAGCCGCAACGGCGATCTACCAGTACATAGCGACTGAATCGACCTGCGTATTCACAACCGGAATATATTACCCAAAATGCAAAATCACATGAAAAACAAAGAAGAAATCAGACACTATCTTAACATCCAATTCAGCCCATCGGAAGACGATATGGTGCAAATCGTCCGGAACGATTTCGACCGCATTTTGAATAGCGCGGCATCTTGTGCCCTAATTACGGTCGAGGGTGCAATGCCCGTCTTGGCGGAACGACTCCGCACCGAATTGGATGCCCTGCACATCGAAGCCGACCTCGACGTGATTGTAAAAGTAAGCTATCATCCCGCATCGGAGATTAGCTTCGACGACCTATGCAGTCTTTTAACCGTCATCCATGAATTTGCCCCGCAGGTAAATATCGTCTGGGGCTGCGGCACGAATGTAAAACTGGAGGCAGCCGACTATTCGATTCTGCTGCTGATCGGGACATCGGCAGAGTAAATTTGCAAGACCTGCCAAAAACATATTGGCAGGTCGTTTTGTTTCGTCGGAACAGAAGATACTACGGCGCGATTACAGCTCATATAGCCACAAACCCGATAAAATTCATTATCCGCCTGTTTGGAGCGACTGTATAAGATAATATGATTTTTTGTATCTTTGAGAATAAACTCGCTCGAAAAATGAAATTCAAACATTCAGACATTGAAATTCCCCGTGAAGACCCTTTCAGAAATTGTAAACTCAATCATCAACCTAATGCTATTATATTAACACAAATAGTCCAAAATTACTCTGATAGCTTCGTCTTGTCTATTAACGGAGAATGGGGAACTGGGAAAACCACGTTTATGAAAATGTGGGCAGCATACTTAAAACAACAAGAGATAACATCGATTTATTTCAATGCATGGGAGAATGACTTTATCTCTGACCCAATGATTGCGTTATTGGGAGAACTACAGCAATTAAAGACTTCCAAAACAGCCAAGACATTAAATTCAATATTGGACATTGGGAGTAAAATCGCTATCAAAGCTATTCCAACATTAACCAAAGGCATTGTGAAACATTATTGCGGTAATGAATTAGCAGAAGCCGCAAAAGACGCCCTCAAGGCTGGAGCAGAGATATTCAAAACCGAGGTTATTGAATATGAGAATAAAAAGAATAAACTTGTAACTTTCAAAGAAGAACTATCCAGTTTTATTGAAAAATCTGTTCCTAATAAACCGCTTATTTTCATCGTAGATGAATTAGATAGATGTCGCCCGGACTATGCCGTCGAAGTTCTGGAAAAGATTAAACATTTTTTCTCAATAAAAGGGATTGTTTTTGTCTTATCTATCGACAAAGAACAGTTGAGTAATTCTATACGAGGGCATTATGGCAGCGATCGTATTAATGCCGAAGAATATTTACGCAGGTTTATTGACGTAGAATATCTATTACCTGAGCCTGATGTCGAATCGTATTGCAAGTATTTATACGAATATTTCAATTTTCAAGGATTTCTTGAAAATCGAGACAGATACCAGCATAGTGAATTTCGAAGTGATCCAGAACGTCTCTTAAAATGTGCCAAGGAAATTATTAAAGCTAAAAACCTTTCATTACGGCAAATTGAGAAATTATTTGTACATACTCGCCTGGTGCTATCTTCATGTAGTAGTAATCATTATATCTTTCCACAATTAACATTTATACTCATTTATATCAGATCAATTGATCCCAAATTTTATCTTCAAATTATCAACCAACAACTGTCTATTCAAGAAATAGCAGACCATACCACCACCATTTTTCCGGCCATACATCACAAAAGAAAAATCCTCGATATTCGATTGAATATCAAGGATTTTCCATCAGTCGGGGTGACTGGATTCGAACCAGCGACCACACGCCCCCCAGACGTGTACTCTAAAACGCAATAATAAACTAATTATCAATCAATTACAGCGACAAAAATAGATACGGTTGACTTGTTGGTTGATTCGATAGTCAATCATGGTTAAACAATTAGTGAATTGGAACGGACCAACCTTGCAACTATCAAAGTCTGTCCTTGCTCTGCTAACAGAAAATCGGCGAAAAATTTTCCCCTCTCGCCGTTCGTCTGTTTTCAGTAATTTTCAGTAGCTTTGATTTCTATAAAGAAAAATCCTCGACCATATGGCCGAGGATATATCTTGTTATATAAACTGCTCTAAATACTTTTCTTTGAATCCAGTCAGCGGGAAACGAAACTCTTTCTGCTTGCCCTCTAATGATGTGTAGCCAAATACGACTGCATCGCTCTTGATATGGGTTTCAAACAAATTGAGGGTGTAATTGGACTTGGGAAATGTTATAAGGTTGGGCCATGGAAGCACGAGAATCCCTGCTTTTCAATCTTGCGGGTCTAACCGAAAGGAGAATCCTGCTATGTCCTGCCCTCGTTTGCGGAATCAAATTGACATATCCTTTTCAGGGGCAATGTCGAGTTCTAAATAATAAGTGAATTTCAATGGTGTAGGTTCGGCTGTTTTGCGTCCTACAAATAGGCAGACATTACAATCCCGTGCGTAAGTTACGGCTTTAGCAACATAGGAGTACTGAATATCATCGACAGTCTCGGTCTTTGCTTCTCAATCAATTTTTGGTGTTTTATACATTTTAGCTAAAATTTATGTTGTTATTAAATCTTTGATTATGATGTAAATATAGTAAAAATTTATGGAATATGCAAGTAATATAAAAAGGACAAACTTGTGCAGAGGGTCTATATATTAACCCTTTTGCACAAGTCTGTCCTAAAAATCGAATCAGTCGTTATTCCTCCATAAACAGCCTTTCTTGAATATTTCTGCCAATATCACGCAAATACTGCCCGATATATATAAGACGATTCGTGCCATCTGGCCAAATTCCTCTTGCTCGTCTGACAACTTAAAATCGGCTCGTATCTGTTCATACGGTTTCCATTGTTTGTTTGTCAGATTCATATCGACAAGCATATTGCTGGTTGTTGTGTTTTGCGGACTTTTCGTAAAATCCGCATATTCACACTCCCAGAGTATGTCTATTTTATGATGCAGTTCAGCTAACAAGGCTTCTGTCTTGTTATCAAAAAGTGTTTGAGAAAAACACTCCCAGCCAAATGCTACTAATAATAGAGATAGCCCGATAATTTGAAGTCGTTTTGCCATATTTTTAATCTTTCTCTTGCCATGCCGAAACACAGCAGAAGAATGTTTGACATTTATTCATCTAATTCCGTAATACTTGCAAAAATGTAACATCCTGCCGCGGCTTTATAGGCATCAATGCAACCTGAAGGAACTTTCAGTACAGCATAATCTCTCACACCGTTATGAAAAACATCATATCCAAACTTCGGCGGAACCTCTGTACCAATCTTGAACAACTGAAGACTTGCATAACTATCCGTCCCGATCCTCCCTGCAAAGGCGCGGTCCCCGATTTCCTTCACCTTTGTACATTCAGACATATCAACAGTCACTAAACTCCTTAAACAGCCGAAAGCTCCAAAATCTGCCTCCCATCCTCCACCAATCGTAGTCAACTTAGACCCTTTTTCAAAGGTCACTGTTTTCAAAGAGGAGCAAAATGCGAATGCCGCGGCCTCAATCGTTTCTACACTTGCTGGAATTTCAATTGAGGCCAATGCAATACAATCAGAAAAGGCTCCATGAGAATAATAAGACTTCTCATAGGCACTATAATAATATCCCCCGCCAATAGTTTTCAGTTGAGACCCTTTCTCAAAGGTTACTGTCGCTAATGACGAACAACGCTTGAATGCTGTCGCTTCAATCGTTTCTACACTTGCAGGAATCTCAATGGAGGTCAAGGAAGAACAATCCGAGAAAGCGCCATAATAAGAAGAAGAAGAATATCCCCCGCCAATAGTTTTCAGTTGAGACCCTTTCTCAAAGGTTACTGTCGCTAATGACGAACAACGCTTGAATGCTGTCGCTTCAATCGTTTCTACACTTGCAGGAATCTCAATGGAGGTCAAGGAAGAACAATCCGAGAAAGCGCCATAATAAGAAGAAGAAGAATATTCCCCGCCAATAGTTTTCAGTTGAGACCCTTTCTCAAAGGTTACTGTCGCTAATGACGAACAACGCTTGAATGCTGTCGCTTCAATCGTTTCTACACTTGCAGGAATCTCAATGGAGGTCAAGGAAGAACAATCCGAGAAAGCGCCATAATAAGAAGAAGAAGAATATTCCCCGCCAATAGTTTTCAGTTGAGACCCTTTCTCAAAGGTTACTGTCGCTAATGACGAACAACGCTTGAATGCTGTCGCTTCAATCGTTTCTACACTTGCAGGAATCTCAATGGCTGTTAAGGCTGTGCAATTCGCAAAGGCGCCAGAGCCATAACGACCACCGATAGTTTTCAACTGAGAACCTTTCTCAAAAGTTACTGTTGCCAGTTTGGAACAACCCATGAATGCGCTATCTCCAATCGTTTCTACGCTCGCTGGGATTTCGATAGAGGTCAATGCAGTACATTTTTCAAATGCGGCCTGTTCAATTGTTGTCACGCCTACAGGTATAATCACAAATTTCAGTGTGCTTTCGGCAAACATCTTAGATCCAATCGTTGTCAGTGTATTCGGGAGAATCAAATTCTCGACATTTTCGGATGCATGAAAGGCCCTTGTCGGCAATGCCGTAATATTCACCTCTGAAATATCAAGATTTTTCAAATTTGTCATCAATCGTATTGATATAAAATCTTCATCGTTCAATTCACCCGTAATTTTCAAAGACCCAATCGCCTCTATATTCAGCTCCATCTCTTTCAGTACTGCCTGCAATGTTCCTTTCTTGGGGACATGAACCGTAATTGTTGAAGTAGATAGGCCCGCTTGATAGATTGTTACGGTTTCAGATTGTTCTTTGCCACGAATCGTAATCTTACCTTCACGTTTTTCTTTATTGATGTTGGATGCAACATTGAATACGAGCCGTGAGGTCTGTATGGCACGAGTTTCCTTATAAGTTATCCAATCCTTACATTTCGAATCAATTTCATAGCTATAATCAATGTCTGCTTTGATTTCGATAACGGCCTCGCCACCCGTTGCTTCCATTTCGATTTTGGGTGTGCTAATCGTTAATGCACCTTTTATCTGTTGTGTAACATAGAGTTTCTGGGAAAGATTCCCACAAATAAAAATGAACGTTGTATTACGTTCTTGATTGCTGTTATTTGCCAAAGCAGTAAAAGTAACAATATCACCGCCTACCCCACGTGTGTGTGAAGGGACACACCACGAGGCCCCATCTGTCAACGTCCAATAACCGCTGCTATAAACCTGTATCGATTGCGTTTCTTCGCTACCATCAAAAGATAAATTGTATTGACTAAATCTGATGTAATCTTCGTTCGAATTTTGGTCTGTTCCACTTTCAGAACATGCGCAAATCAGCATTGCAGAAAATGCAAATAAGAATAGTTTTTTCATAGTAAGATTTATTTAAGTTAAACAAGAGTTTCAAATCTTACTATCCGCACCTCGATAGTGGTTCATATAAAAACAGAAAGCGTGGTGCTGAAAACTTATTTTAGGATACGGGTTCTGGAATAACCTTGAGATAAAATAAGCAACAGCCCCACGCCTATACCCACGAATGGATATGACGCGAGAAGATGTCGGCCTATTCTCTCTCTTTGAATTTTCCAGATTCGTATCCGAGAATAAACTTACACTTTCCGTGTTTGTCGTATGTCCCACAAAGATAGACAAGACAAACTAAAAAGCAAAACATCTTTCCGATTTCTCGGAACTGTTGCAGATTGAATTATAAAGAATAAGCCGACATATTCCCTCAAGTCGGGAGTTGCAAAACATTCCAACCCTCAATTATCGAGAATATGCCGACTTAAAATCTGTTTTGACGGTTTGGTAATAGCCGTAAGGATTACAAGTAGCCGATAATCAGCCAACCGACCGACAGCGTATATAGAATGTGCTATGCGTTATCCTGCGGCTATCTCTTGTATAACGCTATCCATATAGATTGCCTGTCCGCTCGCTAACCTGCCCCACCAACAGCAACCGTATTCCTCAATGATAACCTCTCCCTCTCGTTTCAGTCGTTCGGCCAGCCAGCTGTCAATCAACCACCATTCCATGACATCACCCAAGAACGGATAGATATATTCTGCTGGTAGCAAATTCTTATTCAGCATTTCATCCACGACTGCGGTTTGATTCGTCAGTACGCAGTTCTCCACCAATCGCTGTGCTGTCATAGGATTCCTTGTTGAGCGGCTATGTTGCGGAGCCATTGATTAGCGAATGTAGTGTGTTCTGCCTGTAAGCGACGGTTCAGAAAGATACCATCTTCCGACCATTTCACGCTGTTCTGCTCTATACCGCAGTAGTCATTGCGGTAATAGTACGGAATGAATTGCAGTGTTTCTTTGTGCAGGGCAAAGAGCATTTCAGGGTCACGCATGGCATCTCCGTTCTGCTCTCCATAATGAGCCAGCGAGAAAAAGTTGTAGTTGTCGATGCGGCCGATTAGTTCGATGTAGACGGGCATATAAGTACCGTCCGAGTTGTCGATTTTGGTTGTTTGCAGAGCCAACAATGCGCGGAAAATCTCCGCCGCCTTTCTGTCAAGTGTTTTCATATATGAAACGGTTTTACATTTGACAATGGGGAGGGGGCTTTGATTCATGTATCTGCTCGTGGGCTGTATTAAAATAAAAAACTCCAACAGTTGCATTGTTGGAGTTTTAGATGTAAGAGAAATACTTAGAATGGCAAATCTAATCGATCTAATTCTTCTAATACTTTTTCTAATGTTTCTGTTTCTTTAGTGCATGAATCAACAGCCTCGTTATATAGGCTTTCAAGGAAAGGATACTCATTATCACCTGCCATTACGGAAACAATGGGAATCACCATGTTTTTGTCATTATACATGCTTACAGCAATAAATTCAGAAGCACTATTGTTATAGTATTCAATGCCTTTAGATATTGCAAAAGTTGCGGCATTCAATTCCAACATATATTCGTTTTCTGAACTTGTTTTACGCCATTCCAATTTCCGTTCTTTCGTCAACTTATATAACCGTTGTATTAATTCAGAATATTTCTTTTCCATCTTATTTAGATTTTAATTGATTTTCAATTCTACTTAACATTGAGGCAATTTCTTCCATGTCTTGGCAAAAAATAATCTTATCGAGTTTAGCTTTATTGCTCATTTGTTTGTCGATACTATTCAGATCAATTTCTACTCTTTTCTTTAATCGCCCAAATTCTTCAATATCCAATTCGATCTTTCCAATGAACTCAACTCGCATCATAAAATCTTTTACATCGCATAGCCTTAATTTTGCGAGTTCATATTTTTCACTATTTATATATTCCTCAATAATCCGAATAGTGGTTACGATTTTAGCTATATCAGATATGGATAAAATTTGCTCTACTTTTTCTCTCGTTTGGGCAACCGCAGATTGAGTGCTTTTTGTTATATTTTGTAGAGCCATAATCTGCCATAAAGCGACAGCCAATCCATAGATAGATACATAAAACCCAAGTAGAGTAGCAAGATTGAAAATTGTTTGCTGTTCTTGAGATGTATATCTATAATATAGCCCTATAATTGCGCCTAATAATACAAAGAATATTATAGCCAATAATAGTTTTGTTAAGTTCTTCATCTAAAATTCATTTGAGTTACCAACAAAGATAATAAATAATTCTCGATTTATTTTGCAATCATCCTATCTCTAACAATGGTAACGCAGGCCGTTGTCTTTCCGTTGATTTTGGGCGCTGTTTCTTTTATTTCGTATCATTTGGCAAGGTCTGCGGCCTTTGCCGTTTGTTGAATTCCCAAATCATCGTATATTCGTTGTAGTTCCGCTTTGGCCTTGCTCTTGGGAATGAACATTTGTTTAGGAAACACCGTATCTATCATCTTTACGATTTTATATTCGTTCGGCAGCCGCACTTGCTTTGCCAGTTCTCGGCAGATGTTTCCGACATGGTATTTCAATGCCTGCACTTTGGCCGTTCCCAACTCGTCGTATGCCTGCTTCACCAACGGATATTTAAGGGCTATTCGGGCACACAGTTCCTCGTGATTGTCCAGCGAGAAAAACGGTCGTGTCGTTTTCAGACGGTGGTATTCATCGAACAGTTCTTTGAATGTAACCCGTGCATTGGCCTTGTTCTCCATCTTCTCTATAATCTCGCTGAACGTATGGCGGGTTATCGTGTAGCCATTCCTTTGCAGTTCATTCGTAAGGTTTACATAGGTTCTGTAAATATGGCGGCAGATTTTGAAATTGACTATATCCATATTAGCGAAATTCTTATCCACGATAAGGCGGTTATCTTCTATCCTTACATATTGTTCGTTGATGTATTTGATTTTCGACAAGGTCTTTTCTCGTGCCGTATCGCTCAATGAATTTATCTCGTCGGCATATTGAACGGCTTCCTGCAAGGTTTTCTTGGTGGCCGCAACAAATTCATCGAGGGTAACATCTCGGCTGTACTTGGTCGTGGAATAGACGTGTATAATCTCGCCCTTGTATTTGGAATCTCTCAACCGACCGCAAATTTGTGTGAACAAGGTTGAAATATCCAACAGCGTGTGGGACTTGCTGCCGTCGCTGACAATGAATGTAACGCCGTTCTCGTCGTAAAGGTCGCAACCCTCAAAACAGGTAGAGGTGTAAAAATTTATCTTCCTTACGGGGTCTGACGGCTGGCCGATGGGATAATCTTTGCCTAACTTGCGTTGATTATTCTCTCCATTGTCCCCGCTAACCGAACAGACCACTTTAACCTGTTCGGGAGTGAGTTTCGCAAGGTCGATTACCTTTGCGATAAACTCCACGCTGTTGACGAAGATATGCAGGTTGTGTTCCAATCGGCTGTCTAACACCTTGCGGCACTCCTTAACGATATAGTGGGCAGGTTTGGAAGTCTGACGGGAGCGGATATTGACCTCGATCAGATGCGGTCAGCTGATTTCGCAAACAGGCAGATGCTTCAACTCCTCTAAAACATATTCCTGCTCAATAGGGGTAGCTGTCATGTAAGTTGCCCTATCGAATTTAGCGGCTTCTGCAAGTAAATTCTTAATGGCAGTATGGCGAAACGAATAGGAGTTGAACAGTACGTGTCATTCATCCACTAAAAGGAATAGTTCTTTATAAGGATTAAAACCCGCAGTTTCCAATGCCCGAATCGTTCGCGGCAGGGAATCATAGGTAACGGCAATCTTTAATGGAGAATGGCTCTTGGCATAGTCGATGATATCCTGCTCTTGGATGCCCTCGTAAACGCCCAGCACGGAAATATCATCCTTGCGGTAGATGGTCTTGTTCTTTACCAATGCCACGTAAGGCATGGCGATAAGGGTAGGAATATTGTTGCGGATAGCCAACTCGGTCGCACCGCATCCTGTCTGCTTCTTGTTAAATAGGCAATTTGCGGGAATCTCCGTCAGAAAGTCTGACAAGTAAGTTGCCCCAGCGGGAGCGTCGAGAATTCAATTTTGATTTGTATTCATATTTATAAATGTGTTATTGATAATAGTATCTCTTTATCTGAAATCTTCGTCTATATAATCTTCCATATTTTTTAATTCTGAAACTATATTTATAAAGGAAATCTTCATTTCACACTCAAAAAATGTGGAAATAGGAAGCAAAGACAAGGACAGCAAATAATGCCGCCCTTATCTGTCTGTAAGCCTATTTTCTATGGTAGCAGTAGAATTTCCCTTTTCTCGGATTTGCTATTACAAATATAATAAAAATCTTTAATAAATACAAGTTTTAGTGTTGGTATTTAGAGTGGATTTTACATGAAAAGCGGGATTTTTTAGGCGGTAATCGAGTATCGGATTAGTGTTATATAAACCTTGCAAACATGGCATTCATCAGTAATATTTAGGGTGAAAACATTGTATTCATCAGTAACATTAGCACGAAAACATAGTTTCCGAGTGTAATATTAGTAAAAATGTAGTGTATTTAACCGTAACAATTACGGTGAATGACATTACATCGACCGTTACTTTTACACTCTGTGCAATGTTGAAATTACTAATATTAGTGATTCGCATAAATTGATTTTAGTAAAATAAGTATTTTTAATTGCATTTTTCTTGCTTGAATAGACATAATTTTATACTTTTGACGCCCGAAAGTTCTTTGATAATCATTGCGTTCAACGGCAATATACGGTATCCCGTATCCTGCGCGGGATGAAACAACAAATCAGCAGGTGTTTAATTACTCCAATTAAATCATTTTTCATGAACGCTAAAAACCCCGAATTGACTGTTGAAGCGAAGGTTGCAACCAAGAAAAACGCTGGCAAAGGCCGCACGCCTAAATCGCCCGTTTGGAAAGTCCTCGACGATGCACGGAAGAAATTCAATGCACAAATCGTTAAGAGTACGAGTGTCAAACGTGAGTGCATTAAGGCTTGCATCAGCAAGTATTATGCAGACGATTTGCGGTTTTGGCTTGATTTATTGAGCCAAAGCGAAAAATTGCTGCTTGATTCCATGCGTTTTAACAAGGCTTGCGACGACCTCGGTCTTGCCCCTAAAACCGTTGCTCAACATATTCTGTTTGAGAGCGAAAAGACGGCGAAGAGGGTTTTGATCGAGGGAGTGGAAACCGTCCTCGGAGAGTGGGTGAAGATGTTCACAGAACCGCTTTACGTGGACGAGAAGAAACTCTATGCCAACAGCAGTTCCAATGTGCAGGAGACGCCGAGCGAAGCAAACGCTACGTCTGGTTCGGCGGTAACTGCGGCTTAACATTGCTGGGATTCCGAGACACGTTTAGTCTTGGACGTTCATTGCTTCGTTTCCATGATGGGAACGCAGACGCAACAAAAACATTTAGAGGGGTGGCAATCCACAAGTGGAGACTGTGGAATTGCGCCCCTCGCTTTTTTGTCATTATCAAAGTAGATTTTTCATAGCAGCGTCGATTTGGCTGTTCTCGAAGCTATCCAAGTAAATCTGTGTGGTTTTCAGACTATGGTGGCCTAATGCCTCCGATATAATACCGATATTCACACCCGATTTCTTCAATACGGTGGCGAATGAGTGCCTTGCGACATAGGTTGTAACCTCGGCCGATATTTTCAGATTTTGAGCCAATTTTCGCAACTCCAAATTTACTTGGTGGCAGACCTTATGCACCCTGTTCCTTTTCTGAATGGGTGTTATATGCAACCGTTCATCGAGTATCGGAAACAGATACCCTGCACGTTCGCAATAATCGGCATAGCGTCCAACAATCTGCATGGCACGCTCGGACAAAGGGATATTGATTGCTCCGTGTGTTTTCTGACGCTTATAGGACAATCGCCCGTCCACAATATTGGCAGGCGTAAGATTTGCCACGTCTACAAAGGCAATCCCACCGCACAAATAGGAGAATACAAATACATCGTGTGCCAAGCGGTACAAATCACTTTCAGCAGAACAATCCGCATTGACAATCTTCATTACCTCCTCTTTGCTCAATGCCCGTTTGGGGGTTCGCGTGTCGAACTTGCTCACTTTGTAGTCCTCTCCGAACGGGTTTTTCTCTTTGGCGACCGCTTTTGCCTTAACTGCTCGGTTGAACACGGCCCGCAAAGTACGCATCTGAAAACTCAATGTGGTGTCTTTATTCCCTCTCGCCCGCATCCAAACCTCGAACTTTTCCAAAAACACGGCGTCAATCGTACCGAACGTATAAGTCAATGCACGCCCCTTGTTGAAACTGCGCAACACGCCATAGGAATTTTGATAGGCATAGGCCGTTCCTACCGCCCCTTGTGCTTTGAGGTCTGCAATCAACTTTACATAGAACTCCTCGACACTCTGCGCCCGTATCTCCTCTTTGGATTCATGGACGAGCGTGCGGGGCGTGAACTCCTCCTGCATAGCCTCTTTCGACAGCACAAGCGCATTGCACTCGCCGATGGCACGCAGAATGACCTGCTGAATGTAATTCCGATTGGGGCAGTTTCTCTTGGGCTGGTTTGCGGCAAAGTCCCAATAGCGGGCGTGTACGGAGATACCCAAACTTTTCATCGTCCGTTTGCCGCCTTTACAGATACGGAGCATGATTGGTGATTCTCCGTTCGTCAGAATTTTGTGATGGTAACATACAACCGAAACAGTTGTTTTCATTGGATTTTGGTTGACTTCTCGGTTGACTTTTCTCGTCAACCAGCGCGTCAACCGCCCTATTTCCGTTCAGAATACGCAAACAAAAAAGGCTCGGCAATCATCAGATTACCAAGCCTTTCCATCAGTCGGGGTGACTGGATTCGAACCAGCGACCACACGCCCCCCAGACGTGTACTCTAACCGGACTGAGCTACGCCCCGATTCCTTCGGCAAAAGAGCAAAACCCTTCGCTTTGGGACTGCAAATATAGTATATTTTTCAAAAACAAACACATTTCCGCAGGATTTTTTTCTATTTTTGCGGAAATGAAACGATTTTCACGTCTTCTGCTAACCTTTTCCGCGGCCCTCGCATCGGCTTGCGGAGGCTCTTCGGGGCCAGTTTTGAGCGATTTCACAACCGAGATTTACACCCCGGCCTACGCGTCGGGCTTCGACATCCGCGGGAACGGGAATAACGCCTCGACGCTCGTCTCGATCCGCAATCCGTGGCAGGGCGGCACGAACGTCGAACAGCACCTGCTGATCCTGCGCGACGACGCCAAAGCCCCCGCCGACTTCGCCGGACAGGTCGTAAAAGCTCCCGTGCGCCACGTGGTGTGCATGTCGTCGAGCCACGTGGCGATGTTCGACGCCATCGGACAGGCCAAGCGTATTTCGGGTGTCTCGGGCATCGACTACATCTCGAATCCCTATGTCCGGGAACACCGTCTCTGCGGCGAGGTCCGCGACGTGGGCTACGACACGAACCTCAATTTCGAACTGCTCGCCGCCATGCGCCCCGACCTCATGCTGCTCTACGGCGTGACGGGCGAAAACACCATCGTCACGGGCAAACTCCGCGAACTGGGCATCCCCTATATATATATCGGCGACTACATGGAAGAATCCCCGCTGGGCAAGGCCGAATGGCTGGTCCTCGCGGCCGAGCTTTGCGACCTGCGCGCGGCCGGCGCGACAGTCAGACCGCGCGCGGCCGGGGCCGACACGCTGCAACGGATCGCCCGGGACTACCAGGCCCTGAAAGCACACCCCGCCCCGGATGCACCGCGACCGAAGGTGATGCTCAACACCCCCTACCGCGACACCTGGTTCCTGCCCTCATCGCAGAGCTACATGATCCGCCTGATCGAGGATGCCGGCGGGGAGTACGTCTACACGAAGAACGATTCGGACACGTCGGTGGCCGTCGACATGGAGGAGGCCTACCTGCTGGCCAACGCCGCCGATTTCTGGCTCAACGTCGGTCCCTGCAACACGCTGGCGGAACTGACGGCCCAGAACCCGAAATTTTCCGGCATTCCGGTCGTGCGCAGCCGGAACGTCTACAACAACAACCGCCGCCAAACCCCGGCCGGAGGTTCCGACTTCTGGGAATCGGGCGTCGTACGCCCCGACCTCGTGCTGCGCGACCTGCGGACGATCTTCTCGGGCGACAGCGTCCCGACCTGTTATTACAAACGCCTCGAATAAGATGAAAAACGCCGCCATTCTCCACCTTTCGCCCCTCTGCCTTCAGCCCGCCGCGCAGGCGCAGGGGTCCGGCACGCGGTTCCGCCACTACGCCGACGGACGGGCCGACGTCAGGCGCGATTCGCGCTACGGCTTCACCGACGCCCGTTACAAAATCTCGTTCAAATTCCAGTACCGCTAAATGACCGCACGCAGAACCACGTTCCTTTTCACGGCGCTCGGGCTGCTCACCGCAGCGCTTTTCATCGCCGACCTCGCCGTCGGATCGGTCGCCGTGCCGTTGGGCGATGTCTGGGCGGCGCTCACAGGCGGCTCCTGCGACCCTGCCACCAGCGACATCATCCTCAAGATCAGGCTCCTGAAAGCCGTCACAGCCCTGTTCGCCGGCGCGGCCCTCGCTGCCGGCGGACTCGAAATGCAAACCCTTTTCCGCAACCCGCTGGCCGGTCCCTACGTGCTGGGCGTCAGCTCGGGCGCAGGACTCGGCGTCGCGCTGTTCCTGCTGGGCGCCTGTGGGATGCGAT
>ERZ772819.695-NODE-695-length-28506-cov-3.825279_pt1 | contig 28506 bp, 20 predicted proteins | sample MGYA00580860_ERZ772819 | MGnify/ENA primary metagenome ERZ772819 (study PRJEB29015, sample SAMEA2737683) | human gut metagenome | biome: human gut; feature: human-associated habitat; material: faeces | place: China | collected 2012 ...
CAACAACCACAACACATATTGAAGACTAATGGCGCAGATTGTGTTGGCTGGTAAGTGAACATTTTCCCCAAAAAGGCCCTGTATTTCGGTGAATGCCGAAGTACAGGGCCTTTCTTCACATCATGACGATTCTGATAGGATTGTCATGATGCTGTATTTTAGTGTATTTTAGTTTATTGGGCGGTCAGCTGATAAAGACTGTGGTCTTCAGCCGCCGTGTTGGCATTATACAGAAACAGAATATCGGTAACGCCATTGGATTGAATGGTTTCGGAAATATCTTCTGTATAATATCTCGGGTCGATCATGATGATTCTTGCATAGTCAGGAATTAGGAACGGAACAAAACAATTTGCGTAGGAATCCTTGAAGACCATCAGCACCTTTTTGGATTCGGAAGCGGAATCGATAACGACTTCCGGATGATTGCCGCCAAAGAATACATTGTACTGGCTTTTGGTGGATAGGCTTTGAACGTCAAATACGGAAGCTGATTTGGTATTTTCTGCCGTCAGGCTGACAGTGTAATCTGTGGCCTGATCCGGAAGATACGCATAAATTTCATCCGTTTCTGATGTACGCAGGCCGCTGGAAGCGGACAAAGTACCTTTGAAAGAATCGGAAAGTATTTTTTTGGAATAAGTGGTGCTGTCATCAAGTCCCAGAGTTTTGTTATAGGTCTGGTAGGCGAGTAAGGCCGCATCACTTGTCCAGTGATGGTCGGTTCTGTAGTAAAGCTGAGTTGCTTTGTCGCAGGCGGCAAAAGGCTCAGAAAGATCGATCCAGTTGATGCCGGAAGCAGCAAGGTCACTTTGAAGCTGTGTAAGGAAAGCTTTTTGATCCCCTTTTACAGCTCCGAAAGGGAGTTTTTTGCTGTATATGTTGACGGCCGTAGGAACGATCATAGCATTTAAAGTGATATCTGTTCCTTCTGTAAGCTTGGCAATCCCCTTGTAGCCTTCCAGGAGGGAGGCATACTGCTCATCAGATGGCGTATGGAAATTCTGGATCAGATAACCGCCCTTTGCAAGAAAAATGTCGTTGGATTCAGTTTTTCCCATCATGCGTGAAACTGTGGATTCAAGCGTGATCCATTTGTTTCGAAAAGGAAACTGATCAGCAATATAGGTCTCGAATTCGGATTCAAACTTTCCGGATACCAGCGTTGAGAATGTCAGCTTTGGAAATGTCTGGAGTGTACGGTTTTCCATATCAGAGGATGTATGATCCGGCATCAGGATCATGCCGGCATCCAGGAGGACAACAATAGCAATTGCGGCAATGACCAGAATAGAATGATATTTTTTTCGATTGATTTTATCTTTTCGTTTCTGCATAATCTGTCCTCACTAAAATCTGAAATAAAGGAAAGGGTTGTAAGTACCGTATACAAGGAATGCAATGCTGAGGATACCAAGGAGCAGAAGTACTGCGGAAGTCACTTCAGGTTTCTTTCTGCTGCATCGCACAATATAATTCCTGATCAGCGGTGTTGCACAGAGCACGCCCATGATCAGAATGATGAGATTGTTCCTTATATAATAAAAGAACGCCAGATCAAGGAAGCCCTTGGTGCCGATACCAAATAAAGTGCCGACGTAAGTGCGCATACTGCCAAAGTCCGTGTTGCTGAATAAGACCCAGCCGAACATGACAAGAAGCATGGTATAGATGTGTCGGGCTGCTTTCGGCAGCTTCTTCAACAGAGGAGCAAATATATATTTCTCAAGAATCAGAAGAATACCGTAATAGAGGCCCCACAGGATAAAGTTCCATGCCGCACCGTGCCAGAAACCTGTGAGCACCCATACAATCAGAAGGTTCAGAATATGACGGGGCATGGAAACACGGTTGCCGCCCAGAGGAATATAGACATATTCACGGAACCAACCGGATAATGTCATATGCCATCTGCGCCAGAACTCTGTGATACTGTCTGAAATATATGGAAAATTGAAGTTTTCAGGGAATGTAAATCCCAGCATCTTGCCCATACCAATGGCCATATCACTGTAACCGGAGAAGTCAAAGTAGATCTGAAGGGTGTAGGCAAAAATACCAAGCCATGAAGTCATGATGCTTCTGCTGCCCGAAGCCTGAATGGTTTCGTAAAGCAGACCGAGATTGTTGGCAAGCAGGACTTTTTTGGAAAGACCAAAGAGTAGTCGCTCGATGCCCTGCCCGAATTTGGCACGGGATATTCTGCGGTTGGAAAGCTGAAGCTCGATATCTGAATATTTAACGATCGGACCGGCGACGAGCTGAGGAAACATCGTGATATATACAGCAAAGTTCAGCAGGTTTTCCTGAGGCTTGACTTTCTTTCTGTACACATCGATGACATAGGACAATGCCTGGAATGTGTAGAAAGAAATACCAACAGGAAGTGCCAGTGATCTGAATTCAATCTTCAGAGGAAGAATGGCATTGATCATGCTGACAAGGAAACCGGCATATTTAAAAAATCCAAGCAGCAGAAGATTGACAGCGACTGCAAATATAAGCTGGCGCTTCCGCATGTGCGGATCTTCAAGCTCGCCAAGAACGAGACCGGACATGTAGTTGAAGCCGATGCTCAGGATCATAAGGATGACATATACAGGCTCTCCCCAGGCATAGAAAATAATGCTGGCCGCAAGCAGTACAATGTTTTTGTACTTAAAAGGAAGTGCTGAATGGAGGAGCAGTACGATTGGAAGAAAAATAAGTAGGAAATTTAAACTACTGAATACCATAATGTACTTTCAGGGTCTATTTGACGAGACCCATAAAAACCTCCTCCCACGTTGATGCATGCTCAGAAACAGCAAAAAAATAATAAGGGCCGACTTTTTTGGTGATGGCATGACCAAGAAGGTCAATCTGGTTAGTGCCGTAGCCGTCAAAGTTGGTCTTTTGTGCGTCTAGTCTGGAAGCAGCCGCTTTTTCAGCTGTTTCCAGAGCGGCTGAGTTATCGGACTTCACAATCAGAAGCTCCGATACATCCATTAGACCATTGCCGCAATAGTAAATAGACCAGTCAAAGAGACTTTCGTCAAGATCAAGATTCTTTCGCATATCACGGGCAGTTCCTTTTTTGAGGGTATTGATACCTTCACATGATGCAATATTCTGCTGGACTGTTTCAAGACTGACATTTTTGGCATGACCTGACAGGAGAATGCCAAAAATGAAAATAACAAGCAGGCCGCAGATGATGTATTGGATATATGTCAATTTCTTTAATATATTCATTGTCTTTTAACCCCGCCATATCTGCCAGATAATTAAACCATAATGGATAAAATGCGGAAACAGGGTGAATACCATCCGCATCATATAATTCCGGCAGTTCTCTTAAAATGAAACCGGAGTCGATAAAGGTGACGCCGAGTTCCTGACATAAAGCTTCAAGTTCTGTATTGTATTCGTCGAGATACCCATAAAATGGCAGACGATCCTGAACGCCGTCCTGCGGAGGAAAGATCGCATTGACATAAATCACAGTATGCGGTGTTGCACCTTGGATTTTGGTAATCGCTTCCCTGTAATCAGAGATAAATCCATCCACCTGTGAGCCGTAATTCTCGATATCATTGACACCAAAACACATGAAAAGAAGAGATGGCGAAGCGTTAATAGCAGCGTCAATCTGTTCTTCAGCTGTGCAGACGGAGATACCGATCTTGGAGGAGAAGTTGGATGGCGTCAGCCATTCATAGGCAGAGCCGCCCTCGACGATAGAATCCCCCAGGATGATCACGTCCGCAAACCATTTGGTCATTTCACTGTTGTCAAAGGAGTCATCTTTCATTGCGATGATCTTCTCCTGTTCCTCAGTGAGATTGCCGGAAAAACTTTCGATTTTGCGGGATGAGAAATCTGTCGGTGTTTTGGCTTCCATTTGGCTGAGCAGATCAATATCCGCTGCAATAGATTCGCTGTTTTTCGCTGAGCCGTGATGTACAAAAATCCCGCCTGACAGATAAAGTAGAAAACTTAAGACTAGAATCGTCAAAATTGTAAATGCAGTTTTATTTTTCATTTTTTAAATTCCCCAGTATTGATGATGTACTTAATAGTAGTCAAACACCTTATAGGATATCATTTTTTTTGGCAGGTGTAAATTGAAAAATGATTCGAAATGTTCTTTTTGTATGGAAAACAGGGCTGGCAGGTATAGTACGTTTGAGAATACCTATTGTCATTATTGGTGGTTTACGCTACTATATTAAGTACAATTAAGTATACAAAAGCTTTTCTGACCGACAAAAGTTCTGCCAATATTTACAGGAATTTGTAACTGTTCAGAGCCAAATGGATTTATGTTCAAAAGTGCGAAGCATGCTTGCATGAATGAACACTCTTGGATATAAATCCATTTGGCTCTGAAAAGTTGCAGGAATTTAATTTAAAAGAGGTAATCATCATGAGCAGTTTTGAGAAAAATCTTTCGGAGGGCAATGTGGCGAAACAGCTGGTTCTGTTTTCGCTGCCTTTTCTGGCATCCAATATTATACAGTCCCTTTACAGCGTGGCGGATATGCTGATCGTTGGACGCTTCAGTGGTACAACCAGCATGTCCGGTGTGAATTTGGGAAGCCAGGTGACGCTGATCCTGACGAATATCGTTGTCGGTCTGTGTGCAGGCGGAACTGTGCTGATCGCACAGTATCTGGGAGCCAAGAGGCGGAAGGATATGCAGGAGACAACGGCTACATTGCTTACGACATTAACCATTGCGGCAATTGCCATTACCGTTTTAATGCTTATTCTCAAGAAACCGATCCTTTATCTGATCCAGACACCAGCGGAATCCTTTGCAGAGGCTGACCGATATCTGACAGTGACGGTTCTCGGCCTGATTTTTATATTTGGTTACAATGTGTTCAGTGCGGTTATGCGCGGCATGGGAGACAGTAAGCGGCCTTTGTACTTTGTACTGATTGCCTGCATTACCAACGTGATTCTTGACCTTGTACTGGTGGCCGGATTGAAGATGGGAGCGTTGGGAGCAGCTATTGCAACTGTTTTCTCACAGGCAGTCAGCATGATCACCTGTATCATCGTGATGATCCGCAATGACTTTGTATTTGATTTCAAACCATCTTCTTTTATTATTAAGAGAGAAAAAGCAGTGAAAATTTTGAAGCTGGGTACACCAACGGCTATCCAGAATGGTGTAACAAGCATTTCATTTATGATCATTACAACCCTGGTCAATGTGATTGGCGGCGTCAATGCATCAGCCGCCGTTGGTGTTGTGGCCAAGTTCAACAGTTTTGCGGTGCTGCCGGCTGTGGCGATGGGGGCCTCCATCTCAACGATGTGTGCACAGAATATCGGTGCCGGCAAGTGGGACCGAGCAGTGAAAACATGCAAAATCGGTACAGTCATCGCATTCTGTATCAGTGGATGCATCTTTATTGTGGCGCAGACATCTTTCGAGCATATTTTACGCCTTTTTAATGATGAACCGGAAATGCTGAAATACGGCGTGCAGTATATCCGGACATTCAGCTTTGACTATCTGCTGATGCCGTTTGTCTTCTGCATCAATGGTCTGTTCACCGGTGCCGGACACACCGCATTCTCCATGGTCAACAATATGCTGTCGGCAATTATACTCAGAGTACCGGTGGCAGTGAGTTTTGGTCTGGTGCTGCATCTGGGTCTGACAGGCGTCGGACTTGGCGGACCGATAGCATCTGTGGGATCTATTATATTGATTGTGGTGTTCCTGATATCAGGGCGCTGGAAAGAGAATAAAGCATTGTAAAGAAAATTGCGATAGGCGTATTTACAAACGCCTGTAAGAAAGGTATAATAAGAATATAGGAAGTCGGAAGGTGAATGTGCTCACCCGACCCGGCGAAGAAGAAAAACTAAAAAATAGCTGTCCGAGACTCGCCAAAGTACATAGGACGGCTATTTTTTATGCGTAAAATTCAGTATTGCAACTATGAGCATAGCGACAGAGACTATAAAATGAAACACGGGGCACAATAAAAACAAAAAACGCAGCCAGGCATAAAGCATGGACCGCGCTTTTTGTTTATATAAGGTATTATTTCTGGAAGGACAGCAGCAGATCGCCGGTATTGACGCGATCGCCTGCAGCAACGTAAATCTTGTCGATAACACCGTCCTGTTTGGCAACGACAGTTGTCTCCAGCTTCATGGCTTCGAGTACGAGCAGCGGCTGGTTCTGTTTCACTTCTTCGCCTTCTTTGACGAATACCTGGCTGACTGTACCCGGAATTGTAGAACCAACATGAGCCGGGTTGGACTTATCGGCTTTCAGTTTCTTATCGGACTTAACTTCAAGCTTCTTATCCTGAACAGTGACTTCACGGACAGAACCGTTGATTTCAAAGCTGAGGACACGTTTGCCTTCCTCATCAGGTGCAGACATTTCCATAAACTTGATCAGCAGATCTTTACCTTCGCCAATCTTAAGGGTTGTTTCCTCACCGCGGCGCAGGCCATAGAAGTAAACATGGCTTTCAAGTCGTGTAACATCGTTGTATGCCTGGAAATGTTCGCAGTAATCTTCATATACCTTTGGATAGAGGGCATAGCTGACAGCCTTCAGATCCAGCTGATAATCTGAGAAATCTGAGAGATCGTATTTATCCTTCAGCATGGCCTTAACAGCGTCAAAATCGACATCCGGAAGCAATGTACCCGGACGGACAGTGATCGGTTTCTCACCTTTGAGGATCATCTTCTGAAGTTCAGGATTGAATCCACCTTCAGGCTGTCCGATCATGCCCTTGAAATAATCTACAACAGAGGCAGGGAATGAGAGATCCTGGCCAAGTTCAAAGATATTGTCTTTGTTCAGACCGTTCTTCAGCATAAAGATAGCCATATCACCGACAACCTTGGATGTAGGAGTAACTTTTGTAACATTGCCGAGAAGATCGTTGGCCTGTCTGTACAGCTCTTTGATTTCTTCAAACTGATTCTTCATACCCATGCTTTCAACCTGGGCGAGAAGGTTGGAGTACTGACCGCCAGGATCTCGTACTTGTAAATATCAACGTTTGGTGCGTTCATACCGCTTTCAAACTGTTTGTAAACCTTGCGGACTCTGCTGTAGTAGCGGCCAAGTTCACTGAGTTCATCAAGATCAAGGCCTGTGTCGCGTTCTGTACCCTGCAGGGCAGCAACAACAGAGTTCATGGATGGCTGACTGGTCAGTGTGCTCATGGATTCAATGGCCAGATCGACGATATCAACGCCGGCTTCTGCAGCCATCAGGACAGTTGCAACACCGTTGCCTGTAGAATCATGTGTATGAAGGTGAACCGGAATCTTCAGTTCGGACTTCAGCGCACCGATCAGTTCTTTGGCAGCGTATGGCTTCAGAAGTCCGGCCATATCCTTGATGCAGAAGGTATGGATACCAAGTGCTTCGAGTTCTTTGGCTTTCTTGACATAATAATCCAGTGTGTATTTCTTCTCGTTTGGATTTGTAACATCGCCTGTATAGCAGAGTGTACCTTCGACAATCTTGCCTGTTTTCAATGCTTCTTCGATTGGCATCTTCATATTTTCAACCCAGTTCAGGGAGTCGAAAATTCTGAAAATATCGATGCCGGCTTTGGAGGAAACATCAATAAAGTTCTTAACCACATTATCCGGATAATTGCTGTAACCAACGGCGTTGGATGCACGCAGCAGCATCTGGAGCATAGTGTTCGGCATTCTCTCACGGAGAATTTCGAGACGCTTCCATGGAGATTCCTTCAGGAAACGATAAGCGGTATCGAATGTGGCACCGCCCCAGCATTCAACGGAATAAGCATTCTGCATAAATGCCTTGGTTGCACGGGCTGCACCGGCGAGATCCTTCGTACGCATACGGGTTGCCATCAGGGACTGCTGGGCATCACGCATAGTTGTATCTGTCACGTATAATTTCTTGTCATTCAAGATCTTCTGAGTAAAGTCCCTGGCTCCAAGCTTTAAGAATTCGTCTCTGGCACCATAAACCGTTTTCTCCTCATCGAACTGAGGAATTTCACGATTTTCATAAAATGGTTTGTCGCCGCCGGTTGTATTGACGATTCTGTCACCCAGGAATTCGATGATCTTGGTTGCACGGTCCTGGCTGCGCTGCAGCTGGAACAGAGAAGGTGTTTCTTCTATAAAAGTGGTGTAGCACTGGCCGGCTCTGAATGTCTCATGGTTGATGACATTGATCAGGAAAGGCACGTTGGTTTTGACACCTCTGATACGCAGTTCCTTCAATGCGCGGAGAGACTTGCGGATGGCACCGTCAAATGTACGGTCGTGTGTGATCACTTTTACAAGAAGACTATCATAATATGGAAGAATCTCAGCGCCTGAATAAGCGTTGCCGCCGTCAAGACGGATACCATTGCCTGAACCGGAACGATAAACAGTGATCTTGCCTGTGTCCGGAAGGAAGTTATTGGATGGATCCTCTGTTGTAACACGTGTCTGGATCGAGAATCCCTGACACTTGACAGCATCCTGGGATGGAATATTGATCTCAGGGCTGTTCAGCGGATAACCTTCGGCAATGAGAATCTGAGAAGCAACAATATCAATGCCTGTAACCATCTCGGAAACAGTATGTTCAACCTGGACACGAGGGTTCATCTCAATGAAGTATGGATGGCCTTCCTGGTCTACAAGGAATTCAAGTGTACCGGCATTTCTGTAGCCGACCTGCTTGCAAAGCTTGATAGCGCTGTCGAAAATGATCTGACGTGTTGATTCAGGAATGCTGAATGCAGGGGCATATTCGACAACTTTCTGATGGCGGCGCTGCACGGAGCAGTCACGATCGTAAAGGTGAACAACATTGCCGTAATTATCTGCAAGCACCTGTACTTCGATATGCTTTGGTCCGCGGATGTATTTCTCGATGAAGATCTGGTCATCACCGAAAGCCTTCTTGGATTCATTGCAGGCTTCGCGGTATTCCTTCGGCATATCTTCGGCGCTGTTGACGATCCGCATGCCCCGGCCGCCGCCGCCGTTGGAGGCTTTCAGCATAACCGGATAACCGACCATCTCAGCAACTTTCATGACTTCTTCTTCTGTCTTCAATGCGTGATCTACACCAGGGATGATCGGAACACCGGCTTTGATAGCCATCTGTTTGGAAGAAATCTTATCACCCATGGCATTCATGATGTCTTCGGAAGGTCCGATAAATACGATGCCGGCTTTTGCGCAGGCCTCAACAAAGTCCGGATTCTCAGAGAGAAAACCATAGCCTGGATGGATAGCATCAACATTTGCCTTCTTGGCAATTTCAATAATGCCCTTGATGTCCAGATAAGCATCAACAGGACCTTTATTTTCTTTCAGCTGATAGGATTCGTCTGCTTTGGAACGGAAGAGGGCATAGCGGTCTTCCTTGGAATAAATACCGACGGTTGTAATACCCAGCTCATTCAGAGCACGATAAACACGGATGGCGATTTCGCCTCGGTTAGCGACGAGAACACGTTTGAATGGTTTGATTTGTACTTCTCCCACTTTTGAGAAACCTCCTTTTTTAACTTTGCAAATACAATCTGAAATCCCCTTATTTTCTATCGTACAAACAGCAGCAGGAATGCAGACTGTCGTACGGAGTGTATTGCATACATATATTTTTACTATACGATATGGTTTGGCTAAATGCAAGCGTTAAATATTAAACATTCAAAAATGTGATGGAATATCAAGAAAAATTCATAATTGCTTCGAAAAAAATGCAATATTCGACAAAATAGAATTCGTTTTGGAAACGTTTACAAAGAAAAACAGAAAAAATGGTATAGCATAAAACTATACCACGATAAAACATCAGTATTGGAATAATTGTTTGATACAGCTTACAATATCTATAGAGTGTTGAGAAACACGAAAGCTATCCAATCTGCCAGATATTGGCGACGGATGCATCGGAGATTTCGGATTGATGCATGATGGTTCATCAGATGCTCCGCATCACTGTGTTCTGGCTCATCAGATGCTCCGGGCGGCTGTGATCAGATTCTTCAGATGCGGGGAGATGTGACGGCTGGATTTCCAGATCAGGTCGATCTCCGCAGGTAAAAGGCCCGGTACCGTCCGTTTCACGATATCGCTGCTTTCTTCCAGTACATGATCCAGAAGAAAAGCCGCGGTTGTGTTGGTTGCCACCAATTGTTGGATGGTTGCCAGCTGATTGGTGCGGACAATGATATTCGGCTTCAGATGAAGGGCTTCATAATACTGATCGATGCAGTGGTCGAGGAAAGTATCTTCCGGCAGCATGGCCAGAGGCAGTTGATCCAGGTCGTCGGTTGTTACGGTATCTTTCTCAGCCAGGGGATGCATGACGGACAGATACAGGCAGACGTTGACATGACGCAGCGCCACATGGCCGATGCCCGTAGGGAGCGGTCCGTTTCGGGTGATAATGGCTGCATCCAGAGTGTGATCCATGATTTTGGAACGATTGGCCAGAGAACCATTCTCCATGACCTGAATATGGGTGCCGGGAGAACGGGCATAGAGGGTTCGAAGGAGATCTGTGAAGACGAGGGAACCGCTCATGGCCGGAAGACCAAGGGTCAGTGTTCTGTCGGTTGTAGACATATGCTTCATATTGGTTGTCAGCTGCTCGGCCTGTTCCAGAAGCTTATCTGCCTCATCCAGGAAGTAGCGACCCTCCGGAGTCAGTTCCAGACCGCGGCTGCGCCTGGTGAACAGACTGACACCGAATTCACGCTCCAGTTCCTTGACCGCATTGGAGAGACTGGGCTGGGAGACATGGAGTTCGGCAGATGCCCGTGTGATATTGTTGTATTTGCAGATCGTCTGGAAATATTTCAGCTGTATAAGTGTCATGGAAACCTCTCTATCATAATGTATGCTCTCCGGAACGGAGGCATCATCGGCCGTAATGAAATGGTGGACAGGAAAACATTGCTTTAAGAATCATTATAAACCAGGAGGTGTATTTTCACAACGATAAATAAAGCGAATCCTGACAGAAAGGGATTTGGATGGGAAGAGAAAGGAGATTATAGAGATTATGAAAGAATTATGGGAATTATTTATTGTGTTTGCCAAGATTGGCGGCTTTACTTTCGGCGGCGGCTATGCGATGCTGCCGATTCTGCAGCGTGAAGTCGTGGAGAACAGAAACTGGGCAACGAGTGAGGAATTGATGGATTATTATGCCATCGGTCAGTGTACGCCGGGTATTATTGCTGTTAATACTGCGACATTTATCGGGTACAAGCGCAAAGGTATTATCGGTGGTATTGTGGCGACTATCGGATGTGTTTTCCCTTCACTGGTCATTATCATGATCATCGCCGCATTCATTAACAGTTTTACACATATTGTCTGGGTACAGCATGCCCTTGCAGGTATTCGTGTCTGTGTGTGCGTCCTGGTGCTGGATGCCGTTATCAAACTGGCGAAGAAGTCTTTGATCGATGCGGCGACGTATCTGATTTTTGCGGCGGTTGTGATTCTGTCACTGTTTACCAATGTTGCATCTTTTGTATGGATCGTATGTGCCGGAGCAGCAGGTGTGATCATCAAGACTTTGATGGAACGTTCAAAAGCGCAGAAGAAAGCATAGGAGGGATGAAATATGTTGATATTTAGACTTTTCTGGGAATTTTTTAAGACAGGACTTTTTGCCATTGGCGGCGGTCTGGCAACACTGCCGTTCCTTTATGATATGCAGGCTGCGACAGGCTGGTTTACGCTGGATGATATTTCCAATATGATCGCTATTTCGGAATCCACACCGGGACCGATGGGCATCAATATGGCTACTTATACGGGCTTTACTTCCATGGGTGTTTTAGGCGGTATTGCTGCGGTGGCCGGACTGGTAACACCGTCTATTATTATCATTATTATTGTGTCTAATATTCTGGAGAAATTTAAAACGAATAAATACGTACAATATTGTATGTATGGCCTGAGAGCCGCATCCGTGGGTCTGATTTCTGTGGCAGGACTTCGTGTGGCTGAGGCCGCGTTTCTGAGATCACAGCTGTTTGCAGAAACAGGATCGCTGACGGATCTCTTCAATATAAAAGCGTTTATATTTGGCGTGGTGCTGTATGTTGTTTATAAGAAAACAGGCAAGCATCCGATCATTTATATTCTTGCATCTGGTGTAATTGGTGTTATACTTAGTTTGTAGGGGTAAGCGAGCCTGAGCGTATGGTTTCAGGCACTGCGATTATATTTAAAATAATAAAGACCGACATGATCCGGGGGTAGTAGAAAGGATGACGTCGGAGTGAGGAGGAGATTATGAATTATAATGAAGTACTTGCGAATGCAAGAGAGAACATCGGCAAGTTATGTAAGGCCTGTCCGGTCTGCAATGGTCTGGCATGCCGCAACACCGTTCCGGGTCCCGGAGCCAAGGGTGTCGGCGATACGGCCATTCGCAATTACCAGAAGTGGCAGGAGATCAGAGTGAATATGGACACATTGTGTGCGCCGAAGACAGTGGATACATCCCTTGAACTCTTTGGAAAGAAGTTCAAGTATCCGTTTTTTGCGGGACCTGTAGGGGCTGTGAACCTGCATTACAGCGATGCATATGATGATGTTTCTTATAATAAAGTCCTTGTTTCTGCCTGTGCAGAAAATGGCATTGTTGCTTTTACAGGTGACGGTACGAATCCGAAGGTGATGGAAGCGGCAACAGATGCGATCGCATTGGCCGACGGCATGGGTGTTCCGACAGTGAAGCCGTGGAATCTGGATACGATTCGTGAGAAGATGGATCTTGTGAAGAAGTCCGGTGCTTTTGCAGTGGCTATGGATGTGGATGCAGCCGGTCTGCCGTTCCTGAAGAATATGGATCCGCCGGCAGGCGGCAAATCCGTCGAGGATCTGAAGGCCATTGCAGAAATGGCCGGTGCGCCGTTTATCGTGAAGGGCGTTATGACAGTGAAGGGTGCATTGAAGGCGAAGGAAGCGGGAGCAGCAGCCATTGTTGTATCCAATCACGGCGGACGTGTACAGGATCAGTGCCCGGCAACAGCAGAAGTTCTTCCTGAAATCGTGAAGGCTGTCGGCGGCAGCATGAAGATTTTTGTGGATGGCGGCATTCGAAGCGGTGTGGATATTTTCAAGGCACTGGCACTTGGTGCAGATGCAGTTATTATCGCCCGTCCTTTTGTAACAGCTGTTTATGGCGGTGCCGAAGAAGGCGTGAAAGCCTACATTGACAAACTGGCCGGAGAACTGGCAGATACGATGGCTATGTGCGGTGCCTTCAGTCTGCATGAGATTACACCGGATATGGTTCGATAAATGAATAGAATGACAAATATTTCCAATAAATATTAGCAAAAATGTCAAGAAAACATTAAAAAATGAATAAATATTCAGAAAACACTTCGCGGAGTTGCTTTGTTAAAGCTGCGAAGTGCTTTTTTTGCTGTACAATTCAAACAATATATGCTATAATTTAAATTATTTCATATGACTGTTGTTATTTAGTCTATTAACGTGATGAAGTATACTATACAAATGGTATTTTTTGTACATAGACAAATGTCCGTCTTAGACGTTATAATAGCAGAAAACTAAATTGAATAGGAGAGAGAAAAGTGGGTAAATACATACTCAAGAGAATTGCACTTGCATTCGTGACCATTTGGGCAGTTGCCACGATTACATTCTTTCTGATGAACCTGGTTCCGGGCGGACCGTTCTTATCAGAGAAGGCAATCAGCCCTGCAGCAACAAAAGCGCTGGAAGCTAAGTATGGACTGGATAAACCTATGGCAGAACGTTATTTTACTTATATTTCCGATGCAGCTCACGGCGACTTCGGTGACAGCCTGAAGCAGAGAGGCCGTACAGTTATGGATATTATTGCGACAAAGTTCCCTGTATCCGCTAGATTAGGCGGAATGGCTGTCGTCCTTGCACTTTGTGTCGGTGTGCCGCTGGGTGTTCTGGCTGCATACAAGAGAGGCACTTTTATCGATAGTTTATTCAGTGTCATTGCCACCTGCGGCATTGCGGTGCCCGGGTTCGTCATCTGTACGCTGCTCCTTTACGTCTTTGGCGTTAAACTGCAGTGGCTGCCGACACTGGGTCTTAAGAGTGCACAGAGCTACATTATGCCGGTGATTGCGCTGGCAGCTTATCCGACATCATATATCATGCGTCTGATGCGTTCATCCATGCTGGATGTTCTCGGCCAGGATTATATGCGTACAGCGAAAGCAAAGGGTTTGTCACAGAAGGTTTCCCTGTTTAAGCATGCCCTTCGTAATGCGATCCTGCCTGTTATTACATATGTAGGTCCTATGCTGGCTTATACACTGACAGGTAGTTTTGTTACAGAGAAGATTTTTACAATTCCGGGTCTTGGCGGCGAATTTATCAAAGCCATCAATGGCCGTGATTACACGATGATTATGGGTACAACAATTTTCCTTGCGACGATCATGATCGTTATGAATGTTATTGTTGATATTGTCTACAAACTGGTAGACCCGCGTATCAAGCTGAAATAAACAGGAGGGTAAGTGATAATGGAGAAGAATCCGTTAAGTTTTCAATTAAAGTTAAATCCAGACGACTTCCTTCCGGCTACTGATGAAGAGAAGGAAGGCCTTGTTGTCATGCGTGACAGCGTCAGCTTCTGGAAAGATGGTTTCAGACGTCTGCGTAAGAACAAAGTGGCTATGGTTTGTCTGTTTATCATTATTATTGTTATGATTTTTGCCTTTATTGTTCCGGCATTTTATCCATACAGTTACGAACAGCAGATTCAGGGTGCGAATAACCTTGCACCGATGCAGTATTCTGCCAAAGAGATGGAGCAAATAGCAGCCGGCGAGAAGGTATTTCCGCATTTCTTCGGCACAGATAAGATGGGCCGTGATTATGCGATCCGTGTCATGATGGGAAGCCGTATCTCCCTGCTGGTTGGTATCATTGCAGCAGCGATCATTCTTGTCATCGGTTCTATTTTCGGTTCCATCGCAGCTTTTGCAGGCGGCTGGGTCGATCTGATCATGATGCGTATTGTTGATATTATTTATACCATTCCGGATGTCCTGCTGATCGTTCTTTTGTCCTTCGCTTTGAAGGCACCATTGAAGGTGTTGGCTCAGGCGCCGGGCTTCGGATGGATTTCCGTTGTTGGTGAGAACCTGATCAGTATTTTCATCGTATTCGCTCTTTTGTACTGGGTTGGTATGGCACGTATGGTACGAAGCCAGATCCTGATGCTGAAGGAAAGTGAATATGTTACGGCTGCAAGAGCACTGGGTGCATCTTCAGCAAGAATTATCAAGAAGCATCTGCTGACAAACTGTATCGGTACACTGATCGTTACAACAACACTGCAGATTCCGTCATCTATTTTTACGGAGAGTTTCCTGAGTTTCCTCGGCCTTGGTGTTGCTGTTCCGATGCCTTCTCTGGGAAGTCTTGCCAGTGATGCGATCAATGGTCTGAATACATATCCGTATCTGTTGTTTATTCCGGCAGCGGTTATCAGTTTGATCATTCTGAGCTTTAACTTACTGGGCGATGGCCTCAGAGATGCCTTTGACCCTAAACTTAAGAACTAGGAAGGAGAGTGTAAGATTATGTCAGAATATCTTGTAGATATACAGCATGAACGTCTTTCATTCTTCACACCAGCAGGTGAAGTTAAGGCATTGAATGACGTTTCTATCCATCTGAATGATGGTGAAGTCCTCGGTATTGTAGGAGAGAGTGGTTCAGGTAAATCCGTTACTGCATACAGTCTGATGGGACTGACAGCTTATCCAGGTAAGTTAGTCGGTGGTACGATCGATTTTAACGGTCATCGTATCAACGATCTGTCCGAGAAGGAGTTCCGTAAGATCCGAGGCAATGAAGTATCGATTATTTTCCAGGATCCGATGACCAGTCTGAATCCTGTTTATACAATTGGCAACCAGATCATGGAAGTTATTCTTCTGCATACAGACAAGAATAAAGAGCAGGCCCGGGCCAGAGCCAAGGAACTTCTGGAACTGGTTGGTATCAATGAGCCTGAAAAGCGTCTGAAGCAGTATCCGCATGAGTTATCCGGTGGTATGAGACAGCGTGTCATGATTGCAATCGCATTGGCATGTGAACCGAAGCTTCTGATTGCCGATGAGCCGACAACAGCCCTTGATGTGACGATTCAGGCACAGATTCTTGAGCTGATGATGGATCTGAAAAAGAAGCTTGGCATGGCGATCATCATGATTACTCATGACCTTGGTGTTGTTGCCAGCATGTGCGACAGGATTGCCGTTATGTATGCCGGACGTATTGTCGAATACGGTACAACGGATGATATTTTCTACAATCCGAAGCATGAATATACAAAGGGCCTTCTGAAGAGTATTCCGCGACTGGATGCCAAAGAGCATGAGCGTCTGGTGCCGATCGAAGGTACACCGATCGATTTGCTGAATCCGCCTGCAGGATGTCCGTTTGCACCGCGTTGTTCAAACTGTATGAAGATCTGCCTGAGAGAGATGGCACCGGTGACAACTTTCGATGATGTACATTATACACAGTGCTGGATGAACCAGAAGGAACAGATGGAAAGAGAGGCCGCAAAATGAGTGATAAATTAGTTCAGGTAGAACATTTGCAGCAGTACTTTCCGGCCGGTGGTTTTGGAAAGAACAAGAAATATGTTCAGGCTGTAGATGATGTTTCCTTCTTTATCAACAGAGGTGAAACACTTGGTCTTGTTGGTGAGTCCGGATGCGGTAAGACAACAACAGGACGTACACTGCTCCGTCTCTATGAACCGACGGGCGGCAGAATTATTTATGATGATAAGGTTATTTTTGATAAAGAGAAGAAGATTGCAGAGAATATGCTGCCTTATCGTAAGAAAATGCAGATTGTATTCCAGGATCCATACGCCAGTCTGGACCCGCGTATGACAGTCGGTGATATTGTCGGTGAACCAATTGATATCCACCATCTTGCATCTTCCAAGCAGGAGCGTTATAATATGATTATCGAGATGCTTCGTCGCGTTGGTCTGAACTCCGAGCATGCGAATCGTTATCCGCATGAGTTCTCAGGCGGTCAGCGTCAGCGTGTCGGCATTGCAAGAGCATTGGCTGTTCATCCGGAATTCATTGTGTGTGATGAGCCGATTTCCGCGCTGGATGTTTCTATTCAGGCGCAGGTTATCAATATGTTTGAGGATCTGCAGGAGAGCATGAATCTGACTTATCTGTTCATTGCCCATGATCTGTCCGTTGTTAAGCATATTTCCAACCGTATTGGTGTTATGTACCTTGGCAGAATGGTTGAACTTGCTGACAGCTATGAGCTGACAATGCACAGCCTGCATCCATACACAAAGAGTCTGATTTCTGCGATCCCGATCGCAGACCCGAAGCAGGCAAGGGCCAGCAAGCGTATTGCTCTTGAAGGCGATGTACCTAGCCCGCTGAATCCACCTTCAGGATGCCGTTTCAGAACACGCTGCCCATATGCAGACGAACAGTGTGCGAAGGAAGTTCCGGAATTCAAGGAAGTGGCTCCGGGACATTATGCAGCTTGTCATCATCTGGACAAGTGCAACTAAAAGTACCGCTTCACAGACAGCACTGTGAAGGGTATAATGTGTAATTGTTCAGAGCTAAGCAAAATTTCAAAAAACAGGTATAAAATGCTTGCATTTTTAAGACTGTTTTTGAAATTTTATTTGGCGGATACGCCACACCGACGAAATGCGTAGCATTTTGGAGGTTAGCTCTGAACAGTTACTATAATATTATAAATCCTGATAAGCAGTTATGCGGAATGCATAATGTTTATAGAAAACGCAAATTGTTCGGAACCATGGTCCAAGCGGTTGGTTCTGAGCATCTGCAAAAAAGAAAAGGAGAAGAGAACATGAAAAAGAGAATCTTACCTCTTCTGCTGACAGCTGCTATGGTAGCTGGTCTGGCAGGCTGCGGCAGCTCCGCTGCAAAAGAAACAACAGCAGCAAGCGACAACAACCAGACAACAGCAGAATCCACAGAAGCTGGCAGCACTACCGGCGAGAAAATCCTGAAAGTTCAGGTTGGTCCTGACCCAGAAACTGTTGACCCTGCACTGAATAGTGCTGTAGATGGCGGTAACATGATCCTTCATGCATTTGAAGGCCTTCTGACTCTTGATGAAAATGGCCAGTTAAAGGAAGGACAGGCAGAATCATGGGAGACATCCGAAGATGGTCTTACATGGACATTCCACTTAAGAGACGGCCTTAAATGGTCAGACGGCACAGATCTGACAGCTGAAGATTTTGTTTATAGCTGGCAGCGTGTATGTGATCCTAATGTAGCAGCTCCATACGCTGAGACAGTTCTTGGTATGGTTAAAGGCTATGATGAAGCAGTAGCAGGCGATATCACAAAACTTGATGTACAGGCTCCTGATGAGAAGACAGTTGTTGTAAATCTTGCACATCCTTGCTCATATTTCGGCGAACTTGCAGCATTCGCAACATTAAACCCTGTTCAGAAAGCAACAGTTGAAGCAAATGGTGATGCTTGGGCAACATCTGCTGATACTTATATCTCCAATGGTCCTTTCATGATGACAGAATGGGTACCTGGATCACACATCACATTCAGCAAGAATCCTAACTACTGGAATGCTGAGGCCATCAAACTTGACAAGCTTGAGTTTGAACTGATCGAAGACTCCAACGCTGCTTACAGTGCATACACAAGTGGCGAAGTTGATATGATCAAAGATGTTCCTACAGAAGAAATTCCTAGCCTTCAGGGCAATGAAGAATTCCATGTAGATCCTATCATTGGTACATACTATGTCAGCCTGAACCTTCAGAAAGAATATTTCCAGGATGCAAGAGTACGTAAGGCATTAAGCCTTGCAATCGATCGTAACTACGTAGCGAATACTCTGATGCAGGGTACATATTCACCTGCAAGCGCAATTGTAGGTCCTGGCTGGTTAGATACAGATGGTTCTTCATTTGCTGAAAATGCAAATGGCGGCACACCTTACATTGACAATGACAACTTCGACGCTAACCTTGAAGAAGCTAAGAAGTTACTGGAAGAAGCTGGCTATCCAAACGGCGAAGGCTTCCCACAGATCGAGTACACAACAAATGATGCAGGTTACCACAAGGTTGTAGCTGAGTACTTACAGCAGGCTTGGGCTGCAATTGGTATCGACCTTAAAGTCAACATCGTTGAATGGGCAAGTTTCACACCAATGCGTCGTAACGGCGAATTCGATGTTGCTCGTAACGGTTGGGTAGGTGACTACACAGATCCATCCAACATCCTTGAACTGTTCTGCACAACAAACGGCAACAACGATGGTAAATACACTAATGCAGACTTTGATGCAGCTATCGAAGATTCCAGAGTTACAACAGATGCAACTACACGTTCAGCAGACCTTCACAAAGCAGAAGACCTTCTGATGGAAGATGCAGGTTGTATTCCAATCGCTTACTACAACGATTTCTGGCTGCAGAGCAGCAAGATCACAGGTGCTTGGCATTCAGCTAACGGTTTCTGGTACTTCATGTATGCAGATATCACAGAATAAAATGTAAAGTTACAGTATAATTATTCTGTACTATGAAGGGCATTGTCCTGATGTACTTTCTTTCTGAAACAGACACAATAAAGCGTGTCAAATGTTTCAGAAAGAAAGTCACAGGACAGTGCCCTTTTTATAGTATAAAGAAAATTATACTGTAACTTTTTGTATAAAAAGGAACTCCCTGAAAACAGCGTGCACCCGCACGAAATGTTTTCAGGGGGGATTTTTCATAACAGGCGTTAAAGAATATACTTGAGCTGAACCTGTTTGGTGGCTGCACGGGTGTCGAAGATAGTCGAAATATTGTGGGCTTGAAGCTATGGGCAGATGAAAATGGATATGGTAAAATGTACTATATAATATATTGCTGCGAAAGATGAGGATTTACATAGAAATAGGACAGGGATGATAGAGGGGAGATTATATGACGATTGAAGAAGTATTGTCTGCTGAAGAAACGCAGATATTTGACCGAAAGAGTATTCATATAGATCCGAAAGCGTTGGCGATACCTATTATTGCATTTGCGAATGCGGATGGCGGTACAGTAGCCATTGGAATTTCGGATAAGACACGAAGAGTTGAGGGCATTGACGATGAGACAGGGAAAGTCAATGAACTTTTGAGAGTACCTTTTGATTTTTGTGTACCGACGGTGAAGGCAGAAGTAGAGAAGGTACCATGTACTGATTTTAAAGGCAGAGCAAATCATGTATTGCTTATGCATGTTGAGCCTAGCATGGAAGTGCATGCGAATCAGGCAGATGAAGTTTTTATGCGAGTGGGAGACAAGTCGAAGAAGCTTTCTTTTGATGAACGTATGCAGTTGATGTATGATAAAGGGGAACGCTTTTTTGAAGACAAGCCGGTTCCAGATGCAGATATAGATGATATAGATATGAATTTTGTCAAGGGTTATATTGATAAAATTGGGTATTCTAAATCTCCGATGGAATATTTGTTGGAGAATAAGGGATTTGTGAAAGAGAAGAATCATTCGTTCCAGGTAAGCACAGCAGCTATTTTGCTGTTTGGCAAGAATCCACAGTTATATTTTCCAAGAGCGCGCGTACGATTTATTCGTTATGAGGGAATCCGGGAATGTGTGGGCGCTCAGATGAATGTTATTAAAGATGTTATTTTTGAGGGGAATATTTTAAATATGCTGACGAAGGCCATCTCCTATTTGGATACGCAGATTAAGGAGAAAACCTATCTTGGTGCAGACGGATTGTTTGTGACAGAAGAAGAATACCCGAAGTTTGTTCGTCAGGAGATCATTGTTAATGCTATTACACATCGTGATTACAGTATTCGTGGAACAGATATTCAGATTAAAATGTTTGACGACAGGATCGTTGTGGAGAGCCCGGGCAGATTACCGGGTCTTGTTAAGGCTGGAAATATCCGGCATACTCATTTTTCAAGAAACCCGAAGATAGCAGAATTTTTGAGAGACTACAATTTTGTCAAGGAATATGGTGAAGGTGTAGATCGGATGTGCAGGGAATTGGAAGCGGCCGGGTTACAGAGCCCTGAGTACAGAGTGAATGCATTTATGCTGCAGGCAACCATTCGTAATCGTTTAGCGTCAGAAGGAAAAGCTGTGTTTGAGGCAGAAAACCACGGTTTGGTGAGAGAAAAAACATTGTTTGAAGAGAAAAATCACGGTTTGGTGAGAGAAAAACCACTGTTTGAAGAAGAAAACCACGTTTTGCTAAAAGAACAATCACTGTTTGAAGCGAACAATGATGGTTTCACGAATGAAAAATCAATGCCTGAGCAGAAAGCACAGCTATTGGAAATAGTCATAAATGCGGTAGAAGACAAAACGATTTCACCTACGATTGCCAGGAATGTCAAAGAGGTCCTTGAAACATTTGTCTTTGATCAGATATTTGGGCGCAAAGAAATAAAAAGTGCATTACACTATGGAGATTATAGAGCCGGAAGTACAATTGAGATCATGCATCAATTGGAACTTATCGAGCCTGTGAAGGGGCATGGAAAGGGCAAATACAGAATAAAATGACGGTTCAGTTCAAGTAGTTTTTTGTGGTCGGCATTAGAGAAGTCCCTGGACCGAACCTAAAAATTTTTTGGTTTTATAGTTCTGGTCAATACACAGACAGGCAATAGAAAATAAAACATCCATGAAACGTTTCGTGCGGGTGCGCGTTGTTTCGTGGATGTTTTATTTGCTATTCCTGCCGTCCGATTATCAAAACCAACGAAAGACTTTTACAGCTCTTCAATTCGGCTGTCAATATATGGTTCTACGACGTCTACAAATTCGTCTTTCCTCAGCCACCATTCATCGGCGCTGCTCTCCTTGAGATAAACATCATCCAGTGAGTAAAGTTTGATGGTGTTCTGCTTGCCGTGGATGAGCTGGCGGAAGTCTTCAAAACGGACTTTGACGATTTCTTCTGTGTCCGGCATGATAAAGAGAGCTTTGGCTGTGAAGATGGCGAAGACCTGAACAAGGGCATTGTCATGGTAGTTGCCGACGTCAATCTGCTGATGGGTGCTGCCCACATGGATAATGTCCTCTTTGGATTTCTTCAGGCCACGGTAGTACTGCAGACTGTCGACGATGGCTTCTTCATAGCTTTCATCAGGATCAAAATGTGTTGTCTGGATCAGGTCGTATTTGCCGGGATAAAGTTCGCGGTCCAATGCACGCTTCTGGATCATGATATAAGTATCATCTTCCTTTGGCTGGAACATCCATACATGGGCAACCTGATGAAGCAGGCCTTGAGTATGTACTTCCTCGCGGGTGGCACGTCCAATGTTGTTCAGATCCTGATCGTAAATTTTAAGAATGTCGTTTCCTCTATACATATTAATTCCGGTCTCCTCAATGAATAAACATAATGAAATAAAATGGGGATTAATTCCCCATAGCTATTATAATATTCCGACAAAAATTTACAAGTCATTTTATGAACAAAATACAGAAAAATTTTTGGGTATTTTCCCATATGGGCAGAATTTAGTAAAGATGCACAGAAAGGACGGGCAATGGAGGAATACAAATAGAAATTATACAGAAAATGGTTTTATGATGAAAAAAACACTTACGAAGGGAAGAAAATTGTGATAGAATGATTGACGCTGAAAAAAACAAGCGAACTTAAAGTAAAGGTAACTGTTCAGAGCCAACCTCCAAAATGCTACGCATTTCGTCGGTGTGGCGTATCCGCCAAATAAAATTTCAAAAACAGTTTTAAAAATGCAAGCATTTTATACCTGTTTTTTGAAATTTTGCCTGGCTCTGAACAGTTACAAATAAGGAATGTATTTGGTAAGAAATTGGAAACGTACAGGTGATGCCAGGATTTGAGAGTGAGTCCAAAGGCATGGAACTGATTAACGAACAACACACATTATATTCTTTTCTAATGAAAAGGAGTGTGTTTTATGCCAAAGACAAAATTACAAAATGTTTTTTTTACAATTCTGATGGCCTTTTTGATGGTCTATGCCATGATCTGCTATAATATTTCATTGAATATCGGTGGCATGACGAATCAGGTATTCCTGATGGCATTTGGCGAAATGAAGATTATGTGGCCTGCAGCTATCATTCTGGAATTCTTTGTTGTTGAGAAGCTGTCAACTATGTTAGCCTTTAGAATTGTGTCACCTCAGGATAAGCCGATTTTCATCACACTGGCGATCTCATCTATGATCGTTTGTCTGATGTGCCCGATGATGAGTTTTATTGCAACATTACTTTTTAAGAACGCAGGCAGCAACTTTATTGCGGTATGGTTCCAGACAACAGTGATGAATTTCCCGATGGCACTTTGCTGGCAGATTTTTGGTGCCGGTCCTCTTGGCCGACTGATTTTCAGAACAGTGATGAAAGCTATGGGCAAACAGGAAGCGCCGGCAGCCGACCCTGCGGAATCCTGTTAATTTATAACAGATATTCAGCAAGGCTGCATACAGGCATGAGCATGAGCTTGGCCTCATTATCCGTATAAAGAAAAGACAGGAATCCTCTGTATACAAAACAGGGGATTTTTGATTTTAAAGGTTGACAGACAAAAAGGTTTGTACTATGATTACATAGTGGATAAAGACGAAGACAGAGACAGTAGCTCCGTATGAAAGTTTCAGAGAGTCGGCGGCAGGTGTGAGCCGATACGAGTAGCATGGATGTGAAGATCACTCCTGAGTTGCAGGCTGACAGGCCGACATATTCTGACACTGAGCAGGGTTTCTGACACTGAGCAGGGTTATGACACACTGAGCGTGGTCATGAGCTGAGCAGGGTTACGAGATACAGGTCAGAAGAGATGCCGGATGCCGGGTAAGCTGTGCCGGATTTCCTCCGTTACAGGGAACGCATATGTCAGTATGTCGTATAGGTGGTTTAATGAATACAAGCTTTCATTCCTATTCGGAGTGGGAGCTTTTTTTGTTGAACAACTGCGCCGGGCGCATGAATGTGCCAGGGCACATTCCATTTAAAACATAGAAATCTACTTTGCTTTTTATATAAGGAGGAAACAAGATGTATGACAAAGTAAGTGCCAATCAGAATTTTGTTGAGAGAGAGCAGAAAATCGAGAAATTCTGGGCCGACAACATGATTTTTGAAAAGAGTATTGAACTGAGACAGCACAGTCCTGAATTTACTTTCTATGATGGACCGCCAACAGCCAATGGCAAGCCGCATATCGGCCATGTGCTGACCCGTGTTATCAAAGATATGATTCCAAGATACAAGACAATGAAGGGCTATAAGGTGCCGCGTAAAGCCGGCTGGGATACACACGGTTTGCCGGTTGAGCTGGAAGTTGAGAAGATGCTTGGTCTGGACGGCAAGGATCAGATCGAAGCTTACGGTATGGAACCGTTTATCCAGCATTGTAAGGACAGCGTCTGGAAATACAAAGGCATGTGGGAAGAATTCTCCGATGCCGTTGGTTTCTGGGCTGATATGGAGCATCCGTATGTTACGTACGACAACAACTATATCGAATCCGAATGGTGGGCACTGAAGCAAATCTGGGACAAGAAGCTCCTTTACAAAGGTTACAAGATCGTTCCTTACTGCCCTCGCTGCGGAACACCGCTTTCAAGCCATGAAGTTGCACAGGGTTATAAAGATGTCAAAGAAAGATCTGCCATTGCACGTTTCAAGGTAAAAGGCGAAGACGCTTATATCCTCGCATGGACAACAACACCTTGGACACTGCCTTCCAACGTTGCACTTTGTGTTAATCCTGATGAGACTTACATCAAAGTTAAGATGAAAGAGGAAGATTATGTGTACTATCTGGCACAGGCACTGGCTGATACAGTTCTTGGCGAAGGCACATACGACGTTCTGGAGACATATAAAGGTACAGACCTTGAATATAAAGAATACGAAGCCCTTTATCCTGTTGAGACAAAGAAGAAAGCTTACTATGTTGTCTGCGACAGCTACGTTACCATGACAGATGGTACAGGTGTTGTTCATATCGCGCCTGCATTTGGTGAAGACGACAGCAAGGTCGGCAGAAAATACGACCTGCCATTTTTACAGATGGTAGATGAAAACGGTATGATGACAAAGGAAACAAAGTGGGCCGGTCATTCCTGTATCAAGAGAGTAGATCTGGAAGGTGAAAACGGCGTATCTCCTGAAGTTATCAAAGACCTGAAGGAGAGAGGACTCCTGTTCTCCGCACCGAACTTTGAGCATAGCTATCCACACTGCTGGAGATGTGATACACCGCTGATCTACTATGCACGCGAATCCTGGTTCATCAAGATGACAGCTGTCAAGGATGATCTGATCCGCAACAACAACACAGTCAACTGGATTCCTGAGAGCATCGGTAAAGGCCGTTTCGGCAACTGGCTTGAGAATATCCAGGACTGGGGTATCAGCCGTAACCGTTACTGGGGCACACCATTAAATGTATGGGAATGTGAATGCGGATGCCAGCATGCCATCGGCAGCATTGCAGAATTGAAGAGTATGTCCGACAACTGCCCGGATGATATCGAACTGCACCGTCCATTCATTGACGCTGTTACCATCAAGTGTCCGGAATGCGGCAAGGAAATGCATCGTGTACCGGAGGTTATCGACTGCTGGTTTGTCTCCGGTTCTATGCCATTTGCACAGCATCACTATCCATTTGAGAATGAGAAACTGTTCAAAGAACAGTATCCTGCAGATTTTATTTCAGAGGCCGTTGACCAGACAAGAGGATGGTTCTATTCTCTGATGGCAATTTCCACACTGCTGTTCAACCAGTCTCCATTCAGAAATGTTATCGTTCTGGGGCATGTACAGGATGAAAATGGTCAGAAGATGAGTAAGTCCAAGGGCAATGCGGTTGATCCGATGGAAGCTTTGAGAGAATACGGCGCAGATGCGATCCGCTGGTATTTCTATTCTAACTCCGCACCATGGCTGCCGAACCGTTTCCACAAGAAAGCCGTTCTTGAAGGCCGCAGCAAGTTTATGGGAACACTGTATAATACGTATGCATTCTATGTACTGTATGCTGAGATCGACCAGTTTGATCCGATGAAATATACACTGGATTACGGCAAATTATCTGTTATGGATAAATGGCTTTTATCCAAACTGAATTCTACAGTGAAGGCCGTTGACGCCAACCTGGCTGCTTACAAGATCCCTGAAACAGCCAAAGTCCTGCAGGAATTTGTGGATGATATGAGCAACTGGTATGTCAGAAGAAGCCGTGAAAGATTCTGGGCAAAGGGCATGGAGCAGGATAAGATCAATGCTTACATGACACTTTACACAGCACTTGTTACAATCTGTAAGGCTGCTGCACCGATGATCCCATTCATGACAGAAGAAATCTACAGAAACATCGTTGTGAATGTAGATAAGAATGCACCTGAAAGTATCCATTTCTGTGACTTCCCTGAAGTGAATGAAGAATGGATCGATATAAAACTTGAAGAAGACATGGATCATGTTCTCCAGATCGTTGTACAGGGCCGTGCCTGCAGAAATACAGCCAACATCAAGAACAGACAGCCAATCGGCAAGATGTATGTCAAGGCTGCATTTGAACTGTCTGATTTCTACAAAGACATTATTGCAGATGAATTAAATGTCAAAGAAGTTGTCTTTACAGATGACGTCAGCGCATTTACATCTTACAGCTTTAAACCGCAGCTGCGTACAGTTGGTCCGAAATACGGCAAGAAACTGAATGCCATCAGACAGTATCTTGGCAGTGTTGACGGCAACGCAGCCATGAACGAACTGAAGACAACAGGCAAACTGACATTTGATGCAGATGGTGATCAGGTCGAACTTTTGGAAGAAGATCTGCTGATCGATGCCGCACAGATGCCGGGTTATGTTTCCGATACAGAATACGAGACAACCGTTGTCCTTGATACCAATCTGACACCTGAACTGGTAGAAGAAGGCTTTGTCCGTGAGATCATTTCCAAAATCCAGACAATGCGTAAAGAAGCCGGATTCGAAGTCATGGATCATATTCGTGTTTATTTTGCTCAAAATGATAAGATCAAAACTCTGGTTGACAGCAACAATGCCGAAATCAAAGATGAAGTATTGGCAAATGAAATCTGCTTTGATACAATCAAGGGGTATAATAAAGAGTGGAATATCAACGGCGAAACCGTTGTGATCGGTGTAGAAAAGGAGAATGCCTGAATGAGTGATATAGCAGCAGTTGGTGAAAAGAGAGTATTCGAACCATTTGATAAAGAAGCATTTAAGAAGGAAATTCTGAACAATATCAAGTATCTGTTCAGAAAGACACCTGAAACAGCCAGCCAGCAGGAGATTTTCCAGGCGGTGGCTTATGCATCAAAGGATATGATCATTGATGAGTGGCTGAATGCTCACAAGGAATACGAGAAACAGGATGCCAAGACCGTTTATTATCTGTCTATGGAGTTCCTGATGGGCCGTGCCCTGGGCAACAATCTGATCAATCTCTGCTGTTATAAGGAAGTGGCAGAAGTCCTTCAGGAGATGGGACTGGATATCAATGTCGTGGAAGACCAGGAGCCGGATGCGGCTCTTGGCAATGGCGGCCTTGGCCGTCTGGCAGCCTGCTTCATTGAATCCCTGTCCACATTGAATTATCCGGCTTACGGCTGTACTATTCGTTATAAATACGGTATGTTCAAGCAGCAGATCGTGAACGGTGAGCAGGTAGAGATCCCGGATGACTGGCTCAAGAACGGCAATCCATTTGAGATTAAGCGTCCGGAATATTCTCAGGAGATCAAATTCGGCGGTTATGTAAGAATTGAATACAATGAGAAACTTGGGCGCAATGTGTATGTTCAGGACGGCTATCAGTCTGTCATGGCTGTGCCTTATGATCTGCCGGTTGTGGGATACAACAACGGTATTGTCAATTCCCTGAGAATCTGGGATGCAGAGCCGCTGGTACAGTTCAATCTGGATTCCTTTGACAAGGGTGATTATCAGAAAGCGGTTGAGCAGGAGAATCTGGCCAAGAGTATTGTGGAAGTCCTTTACCCGAATGATAATCATTACAGTGGTAAGGAACTGCGTCTGAAACAGCAGTATTTCTTCGTATCAGCCAGCCTGCAGCAGGTGATCAAGAAGTTTAAGGCAACACATGATGACATCCATCAGCTGCCGGATAAGGTTGTTTTCCAGCTGAATGATACTCATCCGACGGTTACTGTGCCTGAATTGATGCGTATTTTGATTGATGAGGAGAATCTGGAATGGGATGATGCATGGGATATCACATCAAGATGCTGTGCTTATACGAACCACACCATCATGGCTGAAGCCCTTGAGAAATGGCCGGTTGACCTGTTTATGCGTCTGCTGCCGAGAGTTTATCAGATCGTGGAGGAGATTAACCGTCGTTTCCTGATCCAGGTTGAAGAGAAGTATCCGAACCAGTATGATAAAATCCGCAATATGGCGAT
>ERZ772819.709-NODE-709-length-28191-cov-8.276727_pt1 | contig 28191 bp, 20 predicted proteins | sample MGYA00580860_ERZ772819 | MGnify/ENA primary metagenome ERZ772819 (study PRJEB29015, sample SAMEA2737683) | human gut metagenome | biome: human gut; feature: human-associated habitat; material: faeces | place: China | collected 2012 ...
TACGAGACAGAAGAAAAAATCAAATTGCAAACGCAAAATTCAGCAACAAGCCTTGCGGAGCTCTTTATTGAGCAGATAGATAATGAAATGTTGCGGGATAAGAAAAAGAGAAAAGCAGAGGGCTATAGCGCTGAAAGACGCGGAGACAGAAGAAGCATATGAAGAAAATCTTAAATTATACGAACAATTAACAGGCAGTCTGATTATGCAAAATCCTGACAGATCTGAAACAATCTCACAAAATGCTGCATATTTACAACGGTTTGTGATTTTTTATTCGTTTGTGAGTTCGAGTCTGCCGCGGGTACGGAAACAGGCTAATGTTTGCCGTAGGACAATAAACATTAAAGAAACTCAAAAACACGAAAAAACCTTGATTATTCGAGGGCACTGAAAAAGGTGTGTTTTTCATAAACGAAAGACATACCTTTTTTCTTGCGTGAGCAAAAATCAGGGATAATGTTTCCGAAAATAAAAAATCCGGGCGATCAACCCGGATTTACTGCCATAATTCTCTTCATATTTACCACCATAGCGGTGAAATATGCCTGCAATCGCATAGCAACCAAGCCCGCAGAATCCGCTCTTCGGAACCCGTGGGCTGTTTTCATTTCTCCGTTTTTCTCTTCAATCCTATGACGAATACGCATTTTATTGGAAAATTCTTCACTGCCCTCAAATTCAAGACGGGCTTTGTGAGCGTCATTTACACATGTTACGCTGTAAGTATGACACTTGGATTTTCCAACTTTGCAGGTCTCCCGCATAGGACAGGCTTTGCATTTCTTGACACTGAAACAGTAGTTGTAGTAGGTGTTGCCGTTTGCCGCATTCCGTTTCTCAACGCGCATAGCTAAATGACCTGCGGGACACTGCATCATGTGGGCATCTTTGCTGTAGCTGAAGCCTTCTTCTAACTGCGCATTCGCAGCAGTGGCTACAGCTGAATTGGTTCTTGCGTACAGTTCTGCATTGTGTTCTTTGCAAAATGCCGGATTGTCATCACTGACATAGGCCATATCGCCTACGATCTCCTTGACAGCTGCCCCGTTTCGTTTGCTCTTTTCCAACAGATTTGGTAGCTGCTCGCCATCAGGCTTGCTTCCGTCTGTTACCTCAATCCCGGTGATGATCCGGTCATCACTCATCGCAATATGTGTTTTGTATCCGAAAAATGTGGATGTGGCCGTCTTGTGCCCGAATCTTGCATCTTCATCATCTTTAGAGCGAATCTGCCGAATGCGGTCGCTGTCCAGCAGTTCCTTTATACGATTGTATAATGCCTTGAGCTCGGCATTGTCACTCGCTTCTACTCCACCTTGTATTTTTTCAAGCAATTCGTAGGTATATGCTACTTCTTCGGATAATTCTGCCTCTATGGATGGTTTCTCCGGAAATCTTTCGGATAGATCATATTCATGCTTGTATATTTCTTTGCGAAGCTGCTTGGTTAAGTCCCTGAGAACTTGAGTTGCGCTTTTTGCCCTCACCGCAGCTTCGATGTGCGTCGCATCGACGATGATCGTTCCGGATTTGATCAGCCCTTTTTGAATCGCCTGCTGAATCGTCTCTTTCAGCATATCCTCCGGTATGTCCTCTGTGATCCGCGTCTTCCTGAATTTCGTCAATAGACTGGGGTCAATCATCTTGTCTTCCGGTGAAAGGCCAAGAAAGTATTTATATGCCATATCTGTTTGAGCTCTGGAAATAAGTTGCTCATCTGACAGGTCATACAGCTTCTTTAAGAACAGCAGCTTAAACATCATCTCCGGTTCTTTTGCCGGTCGACCGAAGTTCTCGCAATATTGCTTGCGCATCATGGGATTTACAAAGCTGAAATCTATGCTGTCCTTTAACCTCCGCAGAATATGATCCCGAGGAATGATCGCCTCATATAATCCTTGATATGGCGACAAATCCAGTACCATCTGTGAGTTATCCTTCAGCATATCTTTCCCACCTTTTCTGTTTCTATTATACTATTTTTTAACTAAAAAAGCCAGACCTACTTTGTAGATCTGACTTTTTCAGTGACCTTGAATAATCAAGGGTTTTTCTATGTGTTCCATATTGTGAAACAAAGATGTGCCAATTTTACAGAAAAGCAAACATTTAAAATTCCTTTTTAAACGCAGATAATTACCCTTTTCTTATCACTGTAATTATTATAGCACAAAAGGGTGGATTTGGCAAGCATTTTTTGAAAATGTTTATACCTTTTTTAAGCATAAATAGGCTCTGTAATTTTCACTCCGCCTTTGAGGGTTATTACTATTTTCATATCCTCTGTAACCGTGATACTGCTCACCAAATACCGTATGATTTCATCGTTATATTCCGTAAACCCAATTTCTTCATCGGAAATACAGGCATCGATTTTTTCAAGCTCGGTTTTGTGTTCCGCACTTTTGTCAATTTGTGCTTTGAGCTCGGTCATTTGGTTTCTGACATCGGCAACCGAGGCATAGCACTTCTTTATTTCCTCAATATAAAGATCCTTATTCCCGCCGGTTGCAAGGCATATCTTTTCGGCAGTTTCCGCCTTGGCTTTAAGCTCGTTTATCATATTTTCAAGCGACTGATATTCAAGCAGCAGCCGATTATCCGACAGGGAATAGGCAAGCAGCGTTTTAACCGTGTTTCGCACGTCGTTTTTACACGGAATGCTTTTTGTAAGCCCTCGGCATATAGCAGCGTGTAATATGTGTTCTTCAATTCCTTTTGACTGCGGGCAGGCGTCGTTACCCTTTTCCATATGATAAAGACAGCGCCAGTATATCTTTTTAAAGCCGTTTCTTGTCCATGTTTTCCGTCTGAACGGGCTGCCGCATACTCCGCAGAATAACAGCTCGCTTAATGCGTATTTGCCGCTGTATTTTCCAAGCTCGGTTATACAGTTTTCGGAGGAACGTCTCTTTGAGCTTCTTTTGGACATTTCCTTTTTGGCAAGCCAGGCAGTTTCGCGGTCGATTATGGCGGGGTGATTGTTGGATACCATATAGCGGTCCATTTCGCCGCAGTTTCGTATTACTTTCTTGCTTATAAGATTTGGGTGAAAGGACTTTTGGTACAGTATATCCCCGACATATTTTTCATTTGTAAGAATAGCCTTTATTCCGGCTTTCGACCATTCATATTTTCCGCGAGAGGTTTTAATTTGCCTGCTTTCAAGATACTCCTTTATTTGCTCAAGAGTATTTCCTTGTATGTAAAGCGAATATATTTTCTTTACTGCTTCTGCCTCTTCCGGAATAATAACTATTTCCTTTGTAACCTTATCCCTGCGGTAACCGAGTAAATTGAAATTGCAGTTGTAGCTGCCGCTTTCCATCCGCTTGCGGATACCCCACTTTATGTTAGCGCTCATATTCTCGCTTTCCGCTTGTGCCAATACCCCGTATATGCCTATATATGTTTCGCTGTCCTCTGTAAGTGTGTTAATGTTCTGCTCCTCAAAATATATTGCTATACCGAGCGACTTTAAAATGCGGATATATGAAATACAGTCGACAATGTTTCTTGCATATCTTGATACGGATTTTATAAGTATAAGATCTATCTTACCGTTTTCACAGTCGCTTATCATACGCAGAAAGCTTTCGCGCTTTTTTACCTGAGTTCCGCTTATACCCTCGTCGGCATAAATTCCCGCAAAGCGCCATTTGGGATTTTTCCGTATATATTCCGTATAGTACGCCTTTTGAGTCTCATAGCTGTTTAACTGATCGTCAAGGTCGGTGGATACCCTGCAATATGCGGCTACTCTGAGAGGTCTGTTAGGGTCAAACCGTGCGGCCTTGGCAGGGTCGGCGGGTATTTTGGTTACAATCTTTCTGCGTTCAGCAGTTGCCGTTTGCATTGCAGCTTTCCTCGCTTTCGTTGCTTATTACCGCCCCGTTTACAAATTCGGCGTAAAAGATACCGTTTTCATCTATGAGAAACCGAGATATTACCGTTTTTAAAATATCTGTATCTGTTTCGGTCATAGGCTCAAGTGCGGCAAGGTATTCTTTTAAAGCGTCGGTCAGCGCTCCGCCGTAATCTGTCACGCAGCAATTGTATCTTTCGGCAGCTAAATTGAAAACAGCTTTCTTTGCTTCGTCAAATTGTAAACCGTCGCGTAATAAAAGCGCGCTAAAAAGTCTTTCCGAACGCTCGGTATCTGGGCTTGGAATATATGTTTTCCCGGCATGCTCGGCTGCGATTATATCCGGGTTAAGTATTGCCTTATTTACAAGCCTTAAAGCGTTTGAAAAGATATAATTATCATCGGTGTGCGCGAGTATTTTGCACTTGCTCTGGCATATCCATTTAGTTTCCTTGCCGTAGTTTCTTATGCGGGTTATTCTGTCCCCGCAGGCGGCGCAAACGGTATGATACTTAAAATAGCGTATTATATCATTGTCCTTTTCACGCGTTCCGCCGTGCTTTTTTATACGCATATCCCGGGCTTTTTCAAAAACTTCGGCGGATATGATTGCGGGATATTCGCTGTCGCCTGCATAATGCGGGTTTTCAAGTATTCTTTTTACGGCGTTTTTCGTCCATACGGTTTTATCTTTAAAATATACGACCTGTTCTTTTGTCAAACCGTCAGCGATTGCCGACAGACTTTTGCCGGACAGGTATTCATCGAATATTCTTTTAACCGTTTTCGCTTCCGCCTGATTTACAAAAGGCTTAAATCTTCTTTTTTCGTAACCGAATAAAATCATTCTCAGTTCCATGCTATCCGCTCCTTAAAGGCTAAACCGCATTTGAGATAAAAGGTTACATACTCATCCTCAAAATACGCTTTGTCTATTAACTCGTCAAACAGCGGACGGCTGAAAACTATTATTGATTTCGGCTCGGTTTCAAGGAAGCGTATAAGTCTTCGCAGCTCGTCTATACACTTTTCGTCGCCGTCTTCCGCAAGAACCTTTTTACGGCGGGATTTCAGCTTTAAAAGCGAGCTTTCAAGCTTTGAGCATTGCTCCGAAAAGGTTACGGCGTCCATACAGCTTTCTTTTTGCAGGGAAATATATAAATTCAGTTTTTCGGACAAAACGGATATTTCCTTGTCTATTTCGGATATTAACGAATCGGAGCAGGTTATTATTCTTCTCGCTTCGGTAAGCTTTGCGGCAATGTCTTTAAGCAGAACGTTCTCATTTTGGCGCAGCTTGTTGTAAAAGCGTATAAAGGTTCTGCCAATCACTTCCTCGGACATGGAATGTGAAAGACATTTTTCTTCGGACACTTTGTTTTTTGAGCAGGCATAATAGCTTTCGCCGTTTACATATTTTATTTTAAACGAACGGCTGCAATATGCGCAATACAGCTTTCCGGCAAAAATATTATTTCGGCTTTTGGATTTTGCGGTTCTTTCGGTATTTTCTTTTAGCTTTTCCTGCACAAGGTTAAAGGTTTCTTTGTCTATTATAGCCTCGTGGGTGTTCTGAACATAGTACTTCGGCAGTTCACCTTTATTCTTTCTCTTCATAAGCGGCAAAACGGGCGGTGTAAAGCGTTTTTGAAAAAGTGCGTCACCTGCATACTTTTCGTTTGAAAGAATATACGGTATGCTGTTTGCTTTCCAAAAACGCTTTTCGGTGCCGTATTTACGGTTTAGAGCTTGGGCTATTTTTAAAAAGCCCATACCGGACAGGTACATACCGTAAACCTCACGCACGATCTCCGCTTCTTCGGGGACTGTAAATAACTCGTTATTTTTGGCTCTGAACCCGTAGGGCGCGCTGCATATGCTGTATTCTCCTATTTCAAGCCTCATTCTGTTTGCAGTTGAAACACGTTTTGAAGTCGCCAATGCTTCGGACTGTGCAAAGGCACTTTTAACATACAGAATAAGCTCGGAATTAAGAGTTAATGTGTCTATACGGTCATTTTCAAAAAATACCGATACGCCGTATTCTCTTAAAAGGCGTATACTCTCAATACACTCCAAGGCGTTTCTCGCAAATCGCGATACGCTTTTAACATAAATGCGGTCAATTTTTCCGAGACGGCAATCGTTTAACATTCTTTTAAATTCATTCCGCTTTTCAACAGAAGTGCCGGTAATTCCTTCGCCTGCGTAAATATCTACCAAAACCATATTATCCGATTGGCTGATAAAATCGTGATAATAGTGCATTTGGGTGATAAAGGAATTCAACTGGTCTTCTTCGCTTGTGCTGACTCGGCAGTATGCCGCAACGCGCAGCGTGCTGTTTTCGGAAGATTTATCTGCTTTAATAACTCTTACGGTTCGTTCTTCTGTACTCATTTTATTGCTCTCTTTCTTTGGTTTGAGAAGATTTTATCTCAAATTCCAAAAAAGAGCCATTATGCGTTCGGGCTGAAACGCATACTTGACAGTCGTCAGACAATACAATCAGGGTACAATGCTTTTTTGAAGAAACGGCGCCGTTACCGGTATTGTTGCCCTCCGCTCACAATACGTTAGTATCCTTAAGTCGGACGCCGCGCCGCTAAACAGCGCCGTTTTCTTACAAAATCTTTGACCCATAGCGAGAAAATTTTTTCGCTTATGAAGTCGAGAAATGCAGGAATACTAACGTATTTCAAATGACGAGACAATATAATCGGACAAATTTTCCGCTATGGGAAGCATTGTACCCTGATTGTATTGTCTAAGCAAAGAACAGAGCTTTGCGAACCTTTCTTTTGATATAACCCCTTTTTCGGTCAATCGCCTGAGCAGATCATAGGAAGCGGCAGCGGTAAGCCTTTCGGCAGTGCCGATTTCCATAATTTCCTCCTGTTATCTGGTCTGTAATTCTGCATACGACGTTTTGTTTCACCGATTTTACAGGTCAATCGGTTCTCCGAGAAACAAAAAGACGCATATCCGAACGGACAGCGTCTGCAAATTCATATAACGACCTTGCTTGGAGCCGCGGATGAAGTTACAGCGCCCTTTCGGACCGCAGAACTTTATTTCGTTACTCCTTCATAAATAGAACGTCTAATTATAGTATTCCTCAGGTTTTGCATTTTGTCAAAGGGTAAAACGAAAATTTATAATAAAAATTAGAAATTTGTTGATAATTGAAAACGCTTTTAAAATATGTTATCATAAATTATCAGATAAATTTTATAAGCCTATGCTTTGTTATTGGGTTTAAAAACAAACGATAATAAAGAGTTATGTGGCACTGTAAAGTTAAAATGAAAAGATAGCTCACGAAATCATAGAAAAGCTTCACGCAACGAGCAAAAACTCCCGTTTTCTTCGTTTTGATAAATTCAAACCGGCGACCTGAGCCGGGGTAAGACCGTTTAAAGCAGAATGAGGGCGAACAAAGTTGAAGAAAAAGACGAACAAGGAAACCAAGTTATTGGCACTTTCAAAAGAGGAAAAGCCCTGTTTGGTTTTGTACCAAGCCTTGAATTGCTTATTAAAGCATTCGATTAAATTGTTTGAAATGTCGTCTTTAAAGCTTTGAACGCGAATGTGCTTAGCACCGTCAAAAATGGACTTAACAGGAACCTTGTAGGCTGAATAACGGTCTGAAACAACGGCGGACGGTTTACCAAGCTTAACGGCTTCGCTGAACAGAGAAACAGCCTGAGGAGAATCTCTGTGTGGGGACAGGTGAAACCCGATAACAAATCTTGTTTCACTGTCTATGATAAACCAAATATAGTGCTTTACACCTGCTATTTTAACTACCGTTTCATCGGCGTGCCATTCATCGGAATTAAGGTCCAATAAGGAAACAAGCTGGATACGCATATCGTCAAACAATGGGGCAAACTTAACACACCAGTTGCTGACAGTGGTATGAGAAACCTTGATATTAAAGGCAGTTTTAAGTATTAGACTGATATTCCGAAATGAATTCTTGCCGAGATAAAACATTGACAAAGCAGTGATGATAATTTGAACGGGATAACGCATACGCTTGAAATTGTGCTTGCCGAAAAGGGTTGACATAGACGGAGCGGTAACAGCAGCGTACTTCCATACAAAAAAGGAATGGTTGCACTTTTCGTCAGTGCAGCGGTAGTTTGAGTAATGCTCATAATCGTGATGCAGAAAGGAAGCCTTTCCGCACACGGGGCAAGGCGGATGTTTCCGCCGACAATTTGCCCCCTCCGACCTCGGTCGTTCGGGTGCAAATTGATGATGGCAGTTTCGGCAGAGATACTTTTGGTAACCATTTGAATCTTTGCCGTAACGATAAAATGAATGATTGTTGTTGCATTTCGGGCACCTAATGTGATATGATTTCATCAGAGAACCTTTCCTTTCTTTTGGGAGTACTTGTGTTTTGTGGTGAAACCATTATACCAAAAGGAACGAGAGGTTCTCAACTTTCATTTAAGTTTACAATACGCTTTTTCGGTAAAGAAGCAAAGAAAAATGAACTTGCAAAGCATGACAAGGGTGTGCTTGCGAGACTTCAAAATCTCTTTACTAAAATGAGCAACGGATTCTCGGCGTTGGAACACAAATCGCTTAATCTTGCCGATAAGTTAAGATACAACCGTATTAAGGATTCGGTGAAAGCCGATCTGGATTTCTTAAACGGTAAGACAGCCGAAAAGGATACTCCTACGCCTATCAAAGACAATGTGAGATAAGCGAGGTGTCCCGATGAAAGATATCAAAACAAGGGAAAGCAAACGGGATATTAAAACACTTGACCGCGCGGCAGGACTTGCAAAGGCAACAAAAAACACGGCGGTCCGAACCAAAGACCAAGTACAAAATCTTTCCGATGACGGGCAAATTACACCTGATGAATACGCCGAGGACAAAATCAAGTATATGGCGGAGAGGACTGTCGAAGATACAGGAAAGGCAACTCGGAAAACTGCCAAGAAAACTTATGACAGCGGTAAGCGACTGTATAAGGAGATTCGCCGAACCCGAAAAGAAGCGGACAGTATAAAGTAAACCGCAAAATCTACGGGAGAAGCAACAACCAAAACCCTGCAAAAGAGTATTAAGACAGGTCAGCGTACCGTAAAAACGGCACAACAGACGGCGAAAACAGCGGTAAAAACCGCAGAGAAAACCGCCAAAGCCGCAAAGAAAACGGCGGAAGCTTCTGCAAAAGCCGCAAAAATGGCGGCACAGGCGGCTCGTCAGGCAGCACAAGCAGCATACAAGGCGGCAGTTGTTACGGCAAAAGCCATAGCCGCCGCAGTAAAAGCGGCGATTGCAGGAATAAAGGCGCTTGTTGCAGCCATAGCCGCAGGCGGATGGGTTGCAGTTGTTATTATCGTGGTGATATGCCTTATCGCTTTGATTGCCGGATCTTGCTTCGGTATTTTCTTCAGCGGTGACGATACGGGTAACGGACTTAATATGCAGACTGTTATTTCGGATATGAACGCCGAGTATCAGGCGAAAATAAACGAGACAAAAGGCACGGTCGCGTATGATGTTCTTGAAATGTCAGGCGCCCGTGCCGTATGGCCGGAGGTTCTCTCGGTTTACGCCGTTAAAACTGCAGGCGATCCGAACAATCCGCAGGAGGTTGCGTCTATTGACGAGAGCAAACGGCAGATATTAAAGGAAGTCTTTTGGGCAATGAATGAAATATCCTTTAATACAGCGTCAAGGACCGAGAATGTTGTGACCGCGACTGATGACGGCAACGGTAATATTGTTGAGACAACAGAAAGCGTCACGAGAACTTATCTGTATATTCGTCTGACGCATAAAACGCCGGATGAAATGGCGCAGCAGTACGGCTTTACCGATGAGCAAAAGGAACAACTCAGAGAGCTTTTATCGGATAAAAACAAAAAGATGTGGGAAGATTTTTTATTTATTGTGGGGGAGATTGAGCAGTAACAAAAGAATAGGGTTCATATTTAGTATATTGAGTTTTATATTAGGATGAACAGACCGACACATCCCAGCAGTATATTCAGTGAGAGTCGGTCTGTTTTTTTATTCTTTTTCTTAAAAAAATTATTATTGGTTTCGGAATCTCTAAAAAACGCACATTTGACGATTATAAAAAAATAATGTTATAAAAGTATTATAAGTGTTTGCAAATTTTCTGAAAGTATTTAAACTTTAATCATCTGCTTTCTTATTTTCCGTTGAGTATTCCTTTCTGAATTTACTCGGTGTTACGCCGTATTTATTTTGAAATTCTTTGCAGAAATACGATACTGTGCCGAAACCTGATTCATAACATATTTGGTTTACCGACATTTTTGTTGTTATCAGTAGGTTATAGGCGTATTCAAGTCGTATTTGAGAAAGATATGCGTTAAACGACATACCTACAGTGCTTTTGAAAAACTCTCCGAAATAATTTGAAGATAAATGATACATCTGCGCAATTTCATACATATGCAGAGCATTTCTGAAATGCAGACGAATATAGTTTATGGGCGAAAACGATCGCGGACGCCGCATATAAGGGCGACGAAACGGCAAAAGAGGTATACCGCATATGCGGCGAGCAGTTGGGGAAGGGACTTTCTGTGCTTATAGATATACTAAACCCCGAAATAATAGTTATAGGCAGTATATTCGCACGCTCCGAAGACCTGCTGCGTGAGGGTATGGAAAAGGTAATAAATAAAGAGGCGCTGCCGCAGTCTCTTAAGTGCTGTAAAACAGTACCTGCCGCCTTGGGTGAGAAAATAGGCGACTACGCCGCAGTATCAGCAGCATTATTGTAGGTGATAAATATGTTAAACGAATTATTAAAAAGATACCCATGCCTTGAAAAAACAAGGGAAGATATTATAAAAGCCGAAAATGCGCTTATAACAGCCTTTAAAAACGGGAATAAGCTGCTTATATGCGGCAATGGCGGCAGCTGTGCGGACTGCGAGCATATAGTAGGCGAGCTTATGAAGGGCTTTTTAAGCAAAAGACCGCTAAGCGAAGAACTAAAGGTGGAAATGAAAGCTAACTGCCCCGAAATAGAGGAAAAATACCTTTCGCTTTTGCAAAGGGCGGTGCCTGTAATAGCTCTGCCCTCATTTACGGCGCTTAACACCGCGTTTTGCAACGACGTTGAACCGGAGCTTGTTTTCGCGCAGAGCTTAATGGGGCTTGGTAAAAAAGACGATATATTACTCTGCATAAGCACATCTGGCAATTCAAAGAATGTAGTTGCGGCAGCGCTTACTGCCAAGGCACTGGGTATTAAAACAATAGGACTTACAGGTAAAACGGGCGGAAAACTTAAAAGTATATGCGATATATGCGTATGCGTGCCCGAAACCGAGACCTTTAAGGTGCAGGAGTTACATTTGCCAGTATACCATTACCTTTGTGCAAGGGTTGAGGAAAAATTATTTTAAATTAGCAAAACAATATCAATATAAGTAAAGGCAAAATATTAGAATTATAATAAAAAAGGATTATGGTGATTCAAATGGAATCACAAAAAAGAATATGTTTCGGTGTAAAATACCGAGGATGCAACAGAGCGCCGAGCTTGTGAAAAGCAAGTTTGGCGCTCGTTCTTTTTTTATTCGACAAAATAACACATAATTCTACATTTTAAGGGGGGCGGATACCGATGTACTGTATAAACCTTGCTGTATACAAAACAAAGGAAAAAATGAGTGCTCCATAGGCGACTGCAAGGTGACTAAGTGAAAAATAACAGAAAGCAAAAGGTGAAGATATAGCTGTAAGGGGTTTAAAACTCCGTACAAGCTGTATTTTAAAGAAACCGGTCTGTAATAATGACCGAAAAACAACCGAATTAAAAAAAGAAAAGACCAATAAAAATGCCGCTAGAAATGGCTTTGAAATTGGTCTGACCTTTTGCGTTCTGTATATAAAACAATTGCGGCGGCGTTGTAAATACGGCTGTCGCAGCCCTCCGTATCAATCGTTTTTGAGATTTTCAAAAAGAATGAACGGAGGAAATATAAATGTGTGTGGACTGATGTCAATAAAGTAGACAGCAAAAAAATCAAATGGGCATAAACAACGCCTCCTTTTGGTTAGGAGAAAGACCGTTATTGTGAGAATGAGGTTTGCTGTCCGCTTTTTTAGTATACATCCAACCACATTAAAATCGGCAGAGCGTAAGATTTCAAAATCGAAAGAGATTACTTTCAACCAAGATGAAGCGGATATGCTGGGAGAGGACGGTATGGCTGCCGTCGCAAATACAATGGCAATGTTCAGACGAGGATAGTAAACGATAAGGTAATTACATAATATATGAATGAATCATTGGTAAAACTACTGTAAATAAAACGAATAAAAACTTTACTTGTGTAAAAAATGACACAAAAAACAGCACTTCGTAAGAAGAACTACTGAAAATGTAAGATGTTTGCGCTACCAAATTAAGATGAATTATGATATTATAAAAATAAGCAAATCGGACTTAAATAAGTAAATGGGGAGAGGTTAATGGCAGAAAGAGTAAAAAAAGTTACGATGGAAGATATTGCAGTAAAGATGAATGTGTCAAGAGCGCTTGTCTCATATGCGTTGGCAGATAAGTATGGTGTCAGCGAAGAGATGAAGAAGCAGATTCTGACCGCGGCAGTTGAAATGGGATATTTCGACCGCAGTTCTGTGCCGAAAAAGAATCGAAAAGAAGTGCATGTTTTGATTGGAGCAGAATTTGTTAATGAAGGAAGCTTTTTTACAAGAATTATTGCGGGAATTGAAGATGGAGTGCGATTGCAGAAGCTGAATATGAATCTGATTACTTTTCGGGAAGAAAGTGAGATGAACGGAATCATAGGCAAGGTTACGGGCTCCAATACATATGGTCTGGTTGTAATACGCCAAGTTTCCGATGAGATGACAGAACTGCTTGCCAAGGTTCAGATACCAAAGGTCTTTGTTGATTTGATTTCTCCACATTCTTCTTTTTATGATTATGAAGTTAGAAGCAATGATTTCGGTAATATGATTAACCTGACAGAATATCTGATTCGAAAAGGACACAAGAAAATTTTATTTGTCGGAGATATTACATGGGCATTGAGCTATGAAGAACGGTATAGAGGTTATCTTTATACAATGAACAAGTACGGATTGATTCCGAAAGCTGTGATTGATTCAAATATTAATAAGAAACTTCCGTATAATCGTGAGGGAATCAGACAGCTTTTGAAACACAATGACTGTACAGCATTTATCTGTATGAGTGACGGTGTTGCAGATTATGTGTATGAGGATATCAAGGCACATGGACTTCGCATACCAGAAGATATTTCAGTTGTTGGATTTGATGATGTTACGAAGTCTGCAAAACTCGATCCACCTTTGACAACGATGCATATTCCGAAATTTGAAATGGGAAAAGTTGCTTTTGATTTGTTGAAGGATCAGTATCGCGAAGGAAGCCACAGCAAAACCATAAACTTGAATGCGGATTTAAAAGAAAGAAAATCTGTCTGCCAATATATAGAATCATAAGAATGGTAATTTTTCGGATTTTCCGAATGATTATACATATAACAGGAGGTTATAAGATGAAAAAAGGAAAGAGGATTTTTGCACTTCTCTTATCCGCAGTAATGATTAGTACCTTGACGATTACCGGATGTGAGAAAAAAGCTCCTGCCGTAAAACCGATAGCGAAAGTGAATTCCAAAGAAGCCTACATAGGATTGAAAAACACACAGAAGTGGCTATTTAAGAAGGAGGGCGATACTTGGAAGTTCGACGGGGTATATGCTACAAGAAACGGCAAGGAAGAGAAAGTATTCTATGGTACCAGCGGAAAGCTTGACGAGGAAGATAAGCTTGTAATGAGTGGTGAGTACTTCAACGTACAAGGGGCTGTCAAAGAAGAGGATATTGGAAACTATCTTGATGGAAAGGTTACGGATATTAAGTTAGAGGAAAATGATGGAAAGAAATCGTTGCTTCTTACCGGAAAAGGATTTACTTCCATATTGACAGCAACTAAGGATGATCATTATATTTCCAGAGAAATAACAATTACGGTTCCTAAGAATCTTGTGATTTACGAATCGGAAGTGTCATTTACATTGAGAAGTAACCAAAGCGCATTTTATGAATACGGATATGTTCTGACACATGCAAATGATGAACCGCAGACATCGGTACCGTATGCTTTTCCGGCTATCACCAGTAAGTTGACTGCACAGGATGATAATAAAAAACAGTTCAACTTTACAGAGGTAATGGATTATTACAACACAAGTGAGTGTTTTAAGACCGCAAGAAGAAATGAAAACTTAAACGGTTTTGTCGAACTCGGTATAATCTCAACAGATGCGCAATTGACGGCTGATACAGAGTATACTTTGTCCGAACGGATTTCCGTAAGAGACGGTAGTGAAGAAAGCTACTACGACATGATTGGCGATGCAAGAGCGGAGTACAGTAAAAGCTATGATGTTCCGGTGGAACAGATTGCGGTTGCCAATGGTAATATGGGAGTCTCAGACTGGATTGATGCAGCATACGGAGCAATCGGAGATGTCCTTGATACGAGAGGTAGGCCTACCGGAGATGACGGAATATGGGGACCTTATGGTTACCAGAACAGTGGTTCGGAAGCATTCGGCTCTATGGATCTGTTAAAGGGATTTGTACGTTATGCTAAGGCAATTGGAGACGAAGAATCCTATCAGTTTGGTCTGAAACGTTTAAAAAATATAATCACTCAGGATGAGAATGGTAACGGATACATTATGCCGTTGAATAAATATTATCCGAACAGTGATTATCCGAGCGATATGTATTTCTACCGTGCCTGCAATGGAAATGGTGGATATTCTCCGGAAGACAGCTGGGATTCTACGCAGCCGAGAATCGGTTCCTTTAAGTATTATTCCAGAGTTTTAAATCTTGGGGAACTTGCACTTGTTACCGGAGATGAAGATATCGAGGAAGCATTCATGAGCCTGATGCCATTGGTTAAGAAGATGCGTGGTGAGGACTTTGAGCAGGCAGTGGAATGGAACTTCGACTGCACGCCGGCAATGGATTATGAGAATGGCGGAAGCGGCGGCGCTGCAGCAATGTGGGCAGAGATTATGCTGACAGCGGCAGAAATGGAACAGGATAAAACAGAAAAGAAAGAATATATTGAACTTGCAAAGGGCTCCATCAAACGCTCTAATGAGCAGGGTTTCTCTCGTTCATCCTCTCTTCGTGAGTATCCGAAACCGGAGTCCATTGGCTATGCAATACGTGCGAATGTCGAATTATATGAGATAACAAATGATAAATATTATTTGGACAACGCACTGGAAATTTACAACGGAATTTATTTCTACTATTTTGTTAATTCACATCCATACACCTATTACCAGACAATCGGTTACGGATATGCTTGCGCGCGAGAACGTTGGGAAGCATTTATGGAAATGGTGGAATCTATTGTACTGGTAACACCGATTTTACAGTATACAGATGATACACAGTTACTGGAACTTATTTATACGACACAGAATTCAGCACTTTGGGCTCTGCCTGTGAACGGATATCCGGATGGATACCTTGGCGGGCATTCCGATTGGCTGGATGCATTGTATGTACCGTTTGAGCAACCTACCGGAGCATTGGGAGATAATCCTACGGTAGATGGCGGAGGAATGAGCTACTTGAGACATTCCAAGGAATTGTACGGTATCGGTGAAATCTTTACAGGGGCACTGACCTTTGAGACATTTGCAAAGTCGTCAAACAATAAAATTTCAATTTTTGCGTATAATGCAGCAACAGATAGAAAAGTCAATCAGGAAGAACAGAACTTTAAATTGTTTAATGCCTCGAAAGAGAAAGAAACGACCATCCTGACTTTTGATAACTTCAAAAGCGGAAGCTATACTGTAAAGGTTGATGAGAAGAAGCTTGGAACATATACGGATGTACAGCTTAGGAATGGCATTCCTTTTACATTAGAAGGAAGAGCTGCAAAGGCCGTGTATGTTAAGAGAAACGGTGATGCCAAAGATGCAAAAGTAAATGGTGAGACGAAAGCGGATATTACAGCATGTGATTCTGTATCTACAATCATTCAGATGGACGGGAAAAAAGCATCTCACTATATTGTAGAAGTAAGTACAAACGAAGCTTTCTCCAAAGACAGTACAACAACATTTATCACTCGTGAGAAAGAAGCTGAGATTAATCATTGTGAAAACAGCCGTCTGTATGTAAGGGTAACAGCGGTTGATAAAGATGGCAATGCAAGTGCAGCAAAAGCTCTCACTGTGGAAACAAAAAATCAGGAAATCGGTCTGATTGAGGACTTTGGCTATACGAATCCGACGGATGGATCAAGCATCGGCGGATGGAAAGCAGAAGCACAAAGCTATGATGGTAAAATAGCGATCTTATCTGACTGTAATGGGTTTAAGAATTATCCGGATAGTGCAACAAAACAGCCGCAAGGTTATATGGCAGTTTATAAACCACAGTATGCAGGTGAAGATGTAGATGCATTTACAAAGACATTTTCCGTAGACTTGTCTCAATACAGTACCTTTGATTTTTATCCTTACACAAAGAATGTTTCAAGTAAGTTTTCGCTGAAGGTTACTGTGGGCGGAAATGAAAAAACACTGATTGATAAAGCGGAAGGTTTTGACAGATACTGCTACCGGTTTGATTTATCGGAACTGGGAAGCGGAAAGCAGGATGTAACTGTAACCATGGTATCCGAAGGATATAACCGTGGATTTGCAATAAGCCGCATGATGTTTGTCAAGGATACGGCATTTGATGGTAAGAGTGATTTAACAGGATTGAAATTCACTTCCAATGCAGAAACGAACAATAAAGATGGCCTTACTATTACCAATCCGGATGATATGTCAAAAGTGTCAAATAAGAATTATTCTCTTGGGAAATTTAATCCGGGAGATTATAAGGAACTTGAAATTGTATCCGGACTTACCTTGAAAATGAACGCGAAGTATGCGATTGCAGCGAAAATATACAAGGATAGCTCCAATACACCGGTCTACACTTTAGATAAAACTCTTGTATATGCGAAGACACCAACTAAAATTCCGCTTAGTAGTTTCCCGGGTGGAAATGCAACCTATCGAATGGAAGTTTCTTACTACAGTCATTCCGGTAAGGAAGTGAATTCCATTGATGTAGAGAAGATTCGTTTAAATGGTGATAAGGTGGCAAGGAAGGTTAATGTTGTAAAGAATGATCCGAAGGAAGGCGTTGTATTAGATGGCTGGAAGAGCAACTGGGCTTTTGCAAACGCACAGGGATATATTGTTAATACAAATGACGCACAGCCTTACGGAAGTATCTATTATGAAGACTTAACGATTGACCTTGACAAAACACCGGTGGTTCGCTTTAAAGTTAGTGATGTACTAAATAATACACCGTATACACTGAAAGTTAATGACGGAACACTGGCAGATGATATCCTGATTGCACCACAGAAGGATGTACCGGGAACATATACGGCGAATCTCCGTGACAGCTTAAAACGTGGTGGAGTAATCAAACTTCGTATGGATTTCTATGTACTGCATGAGGCTTCAAAGAATGGTGGAGTTAAGTTTGAAGGGGTAGAACTTCTGACCGGAAAATCACTTTATGAAAATATCAGCAACAAATCGTTTTCCACAACGATTAGTGAAAAGTTCACTGTAGACCTTTCCAAGACACCGTATATTAATGTCAATATTGCAGATTTGACCTATGATTCCAGTTGGCTGATGTATGTGGAAGAAAACGGACGTCAGTATGAACTGAAAACAGTATATGAATCTGTATACGGTAAGATGTACAGTCGTAAGAAGATAGGCTCTTTCAAGTATGATTTACGAGATGTTTTGCCGAAGGGCAGCGATGTCAGAAATCTGAAGCTGATTATTAAAACAGACGGAGAGAAAACAATGTTGACCTTCCGTTCTATCAGGCTTTCTGCGAACAATGATGTTGAAGTTTCAAATATACCAGCAACAGTGCGGAACAAGTAATGGATTACTTATTGAATCGGAAGCTTTCGAGGCAAAGCTTTTAATTTAAAATAATAAAGGAGATGTAGTCACATGAAGAAGACATGTAAAAGAATTTTTAGCTTTTTCCTAATAATGGTGCTGACATTTTTATTTACATTCTGCAGTGCCTGTAAGAAGAAAGAAGGAAAAAAAGAAGCAAAGACACCAACCATTATGGGTGTAAAGGATGGAGAAACCTATTATTTAGGCAAGGATACCATTAAGCCGGAATTTGATGTCGGGAAAGGGACTTTGTCCAAAGACAGCAGTGCAGCAGAAGATTTCATTTCAGGCACTGAAATTAAAGAAATTGGTAAGTATAAGCTTGTCGTCAAAAATAAGAACAAGACAGCAAAAGCATCCTTTGAAGTCAAAGAGGGTGAGGTAGAATACCCGGGCGAAATGACCGATATGTTTAATATGTCCAAACTTTCAGATAAGTATTATATTTCTACTCCTAATTTAAGTGCTTCCGTTACCGATGGAATTTTGACTATGAAAAATGGCGAGGGCGAGCCATGGAGTATTATGAGCAGAAAGTTTGCAGGCGTAAATGCAACAGAGAATCCGTTCGTCGAATTTTGCGTTACTAAGATTGGAGACGGAGAGGGAACACGTCTGGAAGTGAAACTCTCCTATCCGGATAAAAATGGTGAATTAGTTGGAGAAGAAACAGTACTTGTTGCAGAATATGCAGGAACCTATTATGTAGATGTTTTAGGATATGTAAAAGCAAAAAAACTGAATAAAACAAATCAGGAACTTTGCCTGACACTTGCAGTAGTAGGAGAGAACGCAGGATATGCAGAAATATCAATTGATTATTACCGCAGCGTGAAAGAAATTCCGAAAGCAGAAGCAGCAGGTCGTTATATTGATAATACCGAAGAATCACTGAAAGCATGGCGTAGTAATACTGCAACGATTGAAGTAGATAACGGCAAAGGAACCGTATATGTAACAAACTCCAAAGAAAATGAAGAATGGGGACATATTTTAAAGAGAGTTCAGCTTAATACTGCAGATTACCCGGTTCTTGTAGTGGATATTGATTCTGTTCATGGTAATGCACAGTGGTCGATGAAATGTGTGCTCAATGACAAAGGCGAAGATATTGCTCTTACAAAGGATATTGCTGCAACAGGAAAAACAAAAATCAATCTTCTTGAGAAGGGAATCCCAAGGGGAAAGAATGTAACTGTTACATTGAAGTTTAATGTAATAAAGAAGGGCCTTGAAAACTTTGTGGTTGTTAATGGATTCAGCACAGAGAAAGAAACAAGTGAAACAGCTGCAGAGACTTTCAAAGAATATCCGGGCGAAATGACAGATATGTTCGATAACAGAAAACTTAATGATAAATACAGCCTGGACCCGAACTTGACTCTTACAGTTAAAGATGGTATTGTAACCATGAAAAACGGTAAGGGTGATCCGTGGAGCATGATTCGAAGAACCTTTAACGGGGTAAATGCTACAAAGTATCCATATGTAGAGATTAAAGTACCCTATGTTGGTGATGGAATCGAAACACGTCTGGAAGTTAATATCAGTCATCCGAATAAACAGGGTGAACTTGTTGACCAGGAGACACTTCTTACGGTATCTTATAAGGGAACATACTATATTGATATAATGAGTTATATTGAAGCAAAAGGTCTGAATAAGACAAATCAGGATCTGTGTTTAATCTTTGCAGTAGTAGGAAAAGAAAATAATTACGCAAAAGTAAGTATTGACTACTTTAAGAGTGTTGCGAAGATTCCGGAAAAGAAACCGGTAGGAAGATTTGTCGATTATTCTTCCAATACATTGAGTACCTGGAGAAGTAATACAGCTGTAATAGATATGGTTAATAATATGGGTAAAGTATATGTTATAAATAAAAACCCGAAAGAGCCATATGGTTACATTGTTAAGAGAGTAGAGTTAAATACAGAAGATTATCCGATTCTGGTGGTAGATATAGATTCTCTTAATTCTGGAGCTTTCTGGTCAATTAAAGCAATTGTCAATGATAAGGGTGAAGATATAGCACTGACAAAAGATGTGAAAGCGACCGGAAGATATGAGATTGATTTGATTAAGAAGGGCATACCAAAGAGTAAGAATGTTACAGTCACTCTGAAATTTAATGTTATCGGCAAGGGTAAAGATGTATATGCAATGGTAAAAGGCTTTGAAACAATGAAGCCTGCACCCGTAGACCCCGGCAAGGATCCGGATGTTGTTGATGATTTTTCAAAAGCTGATTGGTCAAAACCGGCTGCAAACGAAGGAACTGTGGCAATCAATAATAAGAATATGACACTTACAAAATTGGCAGCTAACAATGGTTGGGTGAAGACGAGCAAGTTAATTACAGTAGATACATCTGCAAAACATGTTCTTAAATTTGGCATCAGCAAAATGGAAAACGCGAGATTTAACGATGAAAGCGTATCCTTCGCAATCATTAACCAAAATGGCGAATGGGTAAATATTACACTGTTTGGAAATCAGGTCAAGAAAGAAGAAAGAACTGATGGCGGATGCGATGTGTATATTGATCTGCAGAAAACAGCAGTTGAAAAGGGATTAGATCTCAAAAAATTTGTGGGCAAAGATATTGAACTGTTCTTTGAAATAGGCATAGCATACGGAACAGATAAAAAGAGCATTACATTTGATGAAATCAGACTGGTTGACAAAATGCCGGAAGAACCAGAGAAACCGAATGCACCGCGTTACGTGGATAACACCGCAGAAACACTTGCACAGTGGCAGAATAATACAGCTAAAATTGAAGTTGTAGATGGCAAGGGCGCTGTATCTGTAACAGGTACAGATCCATGGGGATTTGTTTACAAGAAAATTCAGTTGAATACAGCAGATTATCCGTATCTTGTTGTAGATATTGATGCGGTAAATAATGTGGATTGGTCTTTGAAGTGTATTGTAGAAGGCAGTGCTGGGGATGTTACACTGATTGGTGATAATAATGAGGTTGGAAAACATGAAATCAATCTGTTAGATAAGATTCCATCAAGTAAGAATCTGACGGTAACATTGCAGTTGTATGCAGTTGGTAAGGGTGACGGAAAGAATGTCATTGTTAAAGGGCTTGAGACGAATGTAGCATCCATGAAAGCACCTGCGCTGGATATTGACTTTTCAACAACCAATGGCTGGGTACCTAACGCAACTGATCCGAATCCGATTTCACTTACAGTAGCAGATAATAAAGGAACCTTCACTGTAGGAGGCACTCAAGGTGGATATGGGGCTATCATATACAATGCAACATTGAACACAAAGGATTACCGTTATATTGTAATTGATGTAGAATCTGCGGATTGTGACTTCCAGTTACAGGTCAATGACGGCGGACCGAAGTATGGAGCCAAAGAACTTGGAAAACGCTATATAGATATGCAGGCTGTCGATGCTAATTTCCAACAGGGTGTAAGTGTCGATACAAAGCTTACCTTTTTCTTGGTTGGTGATCCGGGCAATAAGGTGGTTGTAAATAAGATTTATACAACAAATAAATTGCCGGACAAGGATCTGATTGATGATTTCTCTAAGGCTGATTGGAACAAGAGTGATGCCACAGGAACGGTTGAAGTAAAAAATAATACATTAGTAATCTTTAAACCGTCCACAAATGTAGGTTATTTAAAAGCAAATAAAACTATACTTGTGGACACTTCCGAAAAGCATGTGATTAAGTTTGGCATTAAAGCAGTCTCCGGTATTAATTTGGATGATGCTGATGACAGATTTAGAATAGAAATTATTAACATGAACACCCCAGAAGGAGTTGGCTGGGTAGTTGCTTCTGCAAACGTTGCAGATATGGTAGTAATCCATAGAGCTGATGGCGGATTTGATGTTTATTTTGATTTGGATAAAATGGTGCCTGCTGAAAAGAAACAGTATCTTATTGGGAAAGATTTAAATCTGTTCTTTGAAATCGGTGTTAACCATGACCCTGTTGACAAGAGTGTAACTTTTGACGAAATCAGACTGGTTGATGCCGTTCCGGGAATCTCACCGAAACCGGATGAAACAGACGGGTATGTTGTAGATGCCTTCACGACCACAGATGGTTGGTCACAACCGACCGCCGATAAAGGCAGCATTAAGATTGAAAACAACACAATGACACTTGTAAAAGCAGCATCAAACAGTGATTTTGCAAAGACAAATAAATTTTTCACATTAAATACATCAGAGAAGCATGTTGTTAAATTTGGTATTAGCGATTTCAAGGCAAACTGGGATGGAGGATTTACAATTGAAATTCTGAATCAGAATGGCGAATGGGTCGGCTTTAAAATCGAAGGTCAGAATTTATGTAAGTTTGAAAGAACAGATGGCGGATATGATGTATACTTTGATTTGAAAGCATTAGCAGCAGAAAAAGGTGTATCGGAAGAAAAGTTTATCGGAAATGATTTAAAGCTGTTCTTTGAAATAGGAGTTGGCTTTGGAGCAGAAAAGAGCGTAACTTTCGATGGAATCGCACTGGTTGATGCCGTTCCGGGAATCTCACCGAAGCCGGATAAAACAGACGGGTATGTTGTAGATGCCTTCACGACCACAGAAGGTTGGTCACAACCGACCGCCGATAAAGGCAGCGTTAAGATTGAAAACAACACAATGACACTTGTAAAAGCAGCATCAAACAGTGATTTTGCAAAGACAAATAAATTTTTCACATTAAATACATCAGAGAAGCATGTTGTTAAATTTGGTATTAGCGATTTCAAGGCAAACTGGGATGGAGGATTTACAATTGAAATTCTGAATCAGAATGGCGAATGGGTCGGCTTTAAAATCGAAGGTCAGAATTTATGTAAGTTTGAAAGAACAGATGGCGGATATGATGTATACTTTGATTTGAAAGCATTAGCAGCAGAAAAAGGTGTATCGGAAGAAAAGTTTATCGGAAATGATTTAAAGCTGTTCTTTGAAATAGGAGTTGGCTTTGGAGCAGAAAAGAGCGTAACTTTCGATGGAATCGCACTGGTTGATGCAGTCCCGGCAAACTAAGCAATTACTGTTTAATTATTTGAAAATATAGTAATAAGGAGGGCTACGGCGTCTTTACAACGATATGTCTGTGAAGACGCCGTAAATTAAAGAAATGAAAAATATAAGTAAAAAATTAATTTCACTCGGAATCTGTTTTGGCATAGTGCTTACGTTAGCTGCCTGTGGCGGCGGAACCAAAAGCGGCAAAAGCGCTTCCAAAGGAAAGGAAGTAACGATGGTAGTTGAGAACGCAGACCTTGATATGTATAAGGAATGGTTCGAAGAGTTTGAAGAGAAATATAAAGAGGAAGGCTATACTGTAAAACCGGTTCCGGTTGGTGGCGGTCAGATTCAGGGTAAGCAGGATAACATGATGGCTTCCGGCACAGCACCGGATATCATCGTAGGCGGAGATATTCATATCTTAAGCCAGTACAAATACCTGGTTCCACTTGATGAACTGATTAAGCGTGATAATGCAGATGTTGATGTGGATGATTTTATGCCTGAAATTATGGATTTATTAAAGAAAGACGGAAAGACATACTATCTTCCGAACTTTTTCAATACATCTCTGTTGTATTATAATAAGGATTTATTTGATATATACAATGCAAATCCTTCCAATGCAAACGCGAAGCTTGACTATCCGCAAAATGACTGGACATATGATGATTTCATGAATGCAGCGAAGAAGCTTACTGTTAAGAGCGGTGGAGAATATTCGCAGTGGGGCTGCTATTCCACCATCGGCTGGTGGGGTGAATGGCTGATTCATGTGCGTCAGGCAGGCGGAGACATTATGAATGAAGAAGGTCTCGTAACGCTCGATACACCGGAAGCAAAGGCAGGATTTCAGCGGTACATGGATAAGATGTACGGTGAAAATAAGGTTTCTTTTGTCACGGGCCAGCAGGAATTGGGCGGATTTTCCGGAAAGAAGACAGCAATGGCATATGGCGGACATTTAAAGGATTGGAGCGAGTTTAAGAGGGTAAAGGATTTCAACTGGGATGTAACGCTTATTCCTTCTGTAAACGGTAACCGCACCGGAGAATTATCCGTAAATGCATTTGGAATTCATAAGGACAGTAAGTCTCAAGAGGCTGCATGGGCATTAATTAAGTTCTTGACAAGAAAGAGAACCGGAGAAGAGCTGAAAAACTATCCTTATATTTCTCCGCGTCTTTCCGAAAAAGAAGAACGTTTGGCTGTTCCGGCAGAACAACGTCCGATTCCGCAGAATTTGGAAGCAGTATATGAATCTGTAAAGTATAATAAGATTCTTCCGCAGCAGAAATATGCGAATTATGTTATCACAAAGATTATTGAGACAGAGTTGCAAAAAGCAATTCAGAGCGGCAAAGGTGTAGACGAGGCCTTGAAGAATGCAACCAATAATGCAAATAAGTATATTAAAACCAATTACAGATAAGTGCAATAAGGAGTGGTTTTAATGAAAAGAAAAAGAAAACAGGTATTATATTTTTTCCTGTTTGCATCCCCGGGTTTGATAGGTTTTGCAGTTCTGTCTGTATATCCGATTCTTCGCTCGCTGTTTTTAAGCTTTACGAACCGAACTCTTTTAGGATACGAACCTACGGAATGGGTGGGGCTGAAAAATTATATAAGAGCATTTGGTGATGTGTATGTTTGGGATTCGCTTGGAAAATCTTTTATATATGCAGTTGCAACGCTTGTGACCGTAAATGTGACCGGTCTTTTGGCTGCACTTTTGATGAATCATGTAAAAGGAAAATTTTCAAATGTTTTAAGAACAATTTTTTACGCACCAAGTATTCTTCCGGCAGTATCTATGGTTATCATGTTTACATGGATTTTTAATCCGTCTACCGGATTTTTAAATACAATCCTTCGAAGCTTGGGGATTGAAAATGTGCCGTTATGGTTGGAAGGAAACACAACGGTTATACCGACCCTTATTATCATGTCATTCTGGTCCTTTGGCGCTAAGATGGTTATTTACTTGGCTGGACTACAGGGAATATCAAAGGAATATTATGAGGCAGTTTCTCTGGACGGAGCAAATGCAGTTACAACATTTTTCAAGATCACACTCCCGCTGCTTTCGCCGGTACTGTTCTACAACGTATTGATGAGTCTGGTGGGTGGTCTTCAGGTGTTTACGGAGGCCTATGTAATCAGCGGTACAGGTACCGGTGTTCCGGTGAACTTTTATGTTTTGAATGTATTTTCTCTTGCATTTAATTCTCCGTATGAACTTGGATATGCATCTGCTTTAGCATGGATTTTATTTGTGATTATTCTTGCAATGACAGGTTTGTACTTCATTTTCAGTAAGAAGTTTTTAAATTTTGATGGAGAATAGACAAATGAAGAATAGAAGAAAAATCAAAAAATCAACAATTGTGATTGATATTATTTTGGTGATTTCAACTTGTCTGGTTCTGCTCCCGATTGTGACAATGGTTATGACATCCTTAAAAACCTTTGAGGATGTACAGATGAATCCGGCGAGTTTGATACCGAAAGAATTTACATTAAAGAATTATGTTACTGTATTTACGGAATTCCCGTTTACACAGTATCTCATAAACACATTATTTATTACGATTACATCAACGATTGGAATCACGTTGACCAGCGCGTTGGTGGCGTATGCCTTTTCAAGATTTGATTTTAAGTATAAGGGAATTATTTTTGCCGTTATGCTTTCAACCATTATGATTCCGGGACAGATACTTCAGATCCCATTATATGAAATGTATCGTGGAATGGGATGGATTAATACCTATAAGCCGATGATTATTCCCGCATTTTTAGGCGGTGGTATCACCAATGTGTTCCTGATTCGGCAGTTTTTTAATTCTTTGCCGAAATCGATTTTTGAATCTGCGCAGATTGACGGAGCTGGCGAATTCCGTATCTTTGCAACGATTGCAGTACCACTTTCAAAGGCAATCATATTCACTGTTGCAATTTTTTCGTTTACGGCTTCGTGGAATGACTTCTACAGTCCGCTTCTGTATATCAACGATGATAAAAAGTACACTCTTGCTTATGGATTATATATCTTCTTTGATAAGTTCAAGGTCGGATCCTATAAGGCTTGGAATATAATTTGTGCGGCAAACCTTGTTGTAATTGTTCCAATCATTGTACTTTATTTCTTTGCACAGAGGTATTTTGTGGAAGGAATTACTCTTGGTGGAGTAAAAGGATAGAAATATAGCAGCAAGGGGATTTTTTGAATTGGGAAAACGGAGGATGATATAGATGTTATCAGTAGAAAGGCTTGGTGTATTATTAGCACCTAAGGATGAGAACCATGCAAAGTTTAATGCCGGCATGGTAAAACAGGGCAACAAGGTACATATGGTTTATCGTTGGAGTAAACAAAATGGCATCGCAACAGATGCAAACGAAAAGAAAACCGGTATTGTGTATTCGGATGATTTTGTGTCTTATGCAGAGCTTACACCGGAAGGGAAACTTGTATCAGACCTGGATGAACAGGGATTAATTAAGTACTATATTGAAAATCCGAAAACTCCGGTTTATGCACAGGATCCGAGAATCGTAGAATTTGAAGGAGAGTATATTATTTTCTTCGTAAGATACGATTTGAAAATCTGCCGTGTAGGTATGGCAAGAACCAAGGATTTTAAGAAAATAGAGCCGATTGGAATTATTCCGAGCAATGATTGGGATAAGGACGCATTTATTCTGCCGGAGCGTATTAACGGCAAGATTGTGTACATTCACCGTATTGAGCCAAATATTCAGATTGATTACTTCGACAGCTTTGACGAGATGATTGACCCTGAGTACTGGAATCATTATAATGAGAAGATCCATGAGCAGGTTGTCATGAAGAGTGAATATCCGTGGGAGAATCGTAAGATTGGCGGAAGTGTTCCGCCAATTAAGACACCGGAAGGATGGCTGTTCATTTACCATGGAGTTGCAGATGACAGAGAACCATTCTGTTATCGTGCAGGAGCAGCTCTTCTTGACCTTGAGAATCCGAGCAAAGTAATTGCAAGACTGCCGTATCCGATTTTGGAGCCGGAAGAGGGATATGAGGTTAAGGGAGACATGGACAATGTTGTGTTTCCGGTTGGAGCATACATACATGACGGGTATCTCTATATGTCATACGGCGGGGCAGATAAGGTAGTTGCTCTTTGCCGTTTCAGCTATGACGAGCTGCTGAAAGAACTTAAGAAGAATCCTTGCAAATAAGAAATATCGGAGTATGTAATTTATGTTATCTGTAGAAAGGCTCGGCGTCGTATTGGCACCGAAAGATAAAGAACATGCCAAGTTTAATGCGGGCATGGTGAAGCAGGGTGATAAGGTACATATGCTGTATCGCTGGAGCAAGTCCACCGGAGTCTGGACAGGAGAGAAGACCGGTATACGGTATGCAGAGGATTTTGTGTCCTACGCAGAGCTTACACCGGAAGGAAAGCTTGTATCTGACCTGGACGACAAGGGATTTATCAAATATTACATTGAAGATCCCAAAACACCGCTTTACTCACAAGATCCGAGAATTGTAGAATTCGAGGGAGAATATATTATTTTCTTTGTGAGATGGGATCTTGATTTGTGCAAAGTTGGCATGGCAAAAACCAAGGATTTCAAGAAAGTGGAGCCGATTGGTATCATTCCTACAACAGATTGGGACAAGGACGCATTTATCCTGCCGGAGCGTATTAATGGCAAGATTGTGTACATTCATCGTATTGGAGCTGATATTCAAATTGATTACTTTGATGAATTAGAGGATATGCTGGACCCTGAATATTGGGATCACTATGAAGATAAGATTCATGAGAAAGTAATTATGAAGAGTGAATATGAGTGGGAGAATAAGAAAATTGGCGGAAGTGTTCCGCCAATTAAGACATCGGAAGGATGGATGTTCATTTACCATGGAGTTGCAGATGACAGAGAACCATTCTGTTATCGTGCAGGAGCAGCTCTTCTTGACCTTGAGAACCCAAGCAAAGTAATTGCAAGGCTGCCGTATCCGATTTTAGAGCCAACAGAGGATTATGAGGTGGCAGGAGATGTGCCGAATGTGGTATTTCCGGTAGGTGCATATATTCATGAGGGATATGTCTATATATCCTACGGCGGAGCAGACAAGGTGGTTGCTCTCTGCAGGTTTAAGTATGATGAGTTGATGGAAGAGTTTCGAAAGAATCCGATAAAATAATGTCTACTGAATAATTGCATTAGCAAATGCAATTATATAAAATCGAG
>ERZ772819.714-NODE-714-length-28104-cov-11.341688_pt1 | contig 28104 bp, 22 predicted proteins | sample MGYA00580860_ERZ772819 | MGnify/ENA primary metagenome ERZ772819 (study PRJEB29015, sample SAMEA2737683) | human gut metagenome | biome: human gut; feature: human-associated habitat; material: faeces | place: China | collected 2012 ...
CGCCGAATGGAAACCAAAGTATAGGAAAGTCTGGAGAATACGGATAATCTTTTAACTTTTTATCAGTTTCCCTACCAGATTTGGCACAGCATTTATTCGACAAACCTCATTGAGTCTCTTAACAAAGAAATCAAACGTCAAACGAAAAAGAAGGTTCTTTTTCCTAACGAGGAGGCTCTGGAACGTTATTTAGTTACCCTGTTTGAAGATTATAATTTCAAGAAAAGTCAACGCATCCATAAAGGGTTTGGCCAATGTGCTGACACACTTGAAAGCTTATTTGATTAACATTATTCAACTCTACTTGAGTGTTTACACATAATTATTGACAGTATCATCCAATCTGTTGCATTCTATAAATAATAGTTGGTTTTATCAAGCGATAACATAAAATTTGGACAATAATTAACATATTTTTAGGTGGGTACGTTTCTATTCCCTCAAACTCCTTGTCAATGGAAATAAAAACGTACCCACAGTGTAAATGGAAATAGAATTTGATAATTTCTAACTATCACTTCCACTCACTCCAAAAATTACTTACTCTAATACTTCCCCACCACAAAGCAAAAAGCCTTGCAATCAAGGCTTTTCATTATCCCTTTCGTTCAAAGGTTCTAGGCTTTTACGAGCAGAGCAACACACTCCACATGTGCTGACGTTATCTTCCTATACTATGAAACGAAATATAGCACATCTGAATATTTGAATTAAACCATTAAACGTAACTATCACCTTTCAAATTGGTTTTTCTTCCTTATAACTAAAAATTTGCCTCTCATACTACTGTCTTCTTAAGGAGTAAAGTTGAGGTTACTAAAAAGAGCCGTTTCGCTGGTTCTTTTCAAATTTTAGGTCCCTGAGTAGAAACCGTCTTTTTAAATTCTTTATCAAGTTCTTCAAGAAATACATCAATTTGAGCCAACAAATACTGTTCCTCTTCATTTAAATATTGACCTTTTCTAATCTTAGAATTTAACGTCTTCTTTTTCCACTCAAAATAATTAAAAACGGTACTAGCAGCATCGTCAAAACCATCATAGTACAATGAGCTCAGACTCTGTTTAACCCCTTGTTTCATTGCTCCACCAAATTCTTTTAGTATAGGCATAATAAATTCCTTTCTACCTAAGTATTGTCTCGGTACTTAGATTTGTTTCTTAAAAAGTCTCTAATAGATTACAAATTTTTATATATAAATCCCAATTTTCAATCACAACTATCTGTAACTGCTCCCTACTTCTCGTAATGTTTTGGTAAAACATTTTATTAATTGGATAATAGGAATCTGTACTATTCAAAAACATAAAGTGGTTTTCTCCAACAACTTCTCCTCTTTTATTTTTCTTTTCCTGGGTGCCTGGGCCATAGTAAAAATTGAAATCCATTGGTATAATAACTTTATCAAATTCTTGTCCAATAACTTCATGTGAAACTTTTCCACAATTTACCATTGAGTCTATACTTTCATGAGTATAGCGGCTCTTAGCATAGTTAAGGACATGCCAATCAGTTGTATCCTCCATTTCATGTAAATAAGTATCCGCACTTGCTCTATTGCCAAAATATTTTATTTGAATATTCCTACGCGTATTCTTTACCTTTTCAATAGGTTTATCAACTGGAAACTTAATCAAGTTCTTTATAAATAAATTCATATCTGGGTTGGTTCTAAATTTATCTTTTAAACTAAATTGCTTTGAACCCAACTTATAGAATTTACTTAATATATCATTTGCATTTGCAGCACTCTCAGATTTACTGAGAGTCTGTGCACCGTCTAGAGAGATAATATATTTTGTATCACGATTTTCAGTTACAGAGTCCAATAAAGCAGATACCTGCTTATATTGACTTTCTTCTCGCAATCTTTGAGACTCATCAATAATTATGTAATCATAAGACTTAGCATCATTCAAGGTTGATTTCAATTGGGTTATAGGCTTAATCCGAAATCCCTTTGTCTGTAAGTAATGCTGACCATCATTTAGTTTTGCACCATGTATAATTACAACTCTAAATCCGGAGTGCATCAAAAGGTTTGCAATGTGATAGATTAATAATGTTTTACCCGTACCCGGATTCCCTTTAATTGTAAAAAGCCGCTCATTATTTTTGGGCTTTAATATATAGTCAACAATATCCTCTTGATGTCCATTTAAAAAATATTGTTGCTTGAGAAATTTCTCAGTATCATTAAATGGAGACACTAAATAATTTTTTATATCAAATAGAGCATCTACCTCATCGCGACTTAATAAATTGACTTCCTGTTCTATTAAAACACGCTTAAATTCTTCAGGATTGATTTTTTCAAAATTACCGGTATTCCCATCGTATTCAACATAACTCTGGATGTCGGGAGAAAAGCTATAATATCTCGTCTGTTTATCAAGAAAGTTTAAATAAAAATGATTTCTTTTAAGCTGTTTTTCCTGCTCATCTAATGCAGTTTGACTTTTCAATTCAATTGAAACATTATAGTTTTCCCCAAAACGAATCAGATCAAACTCTTTACCTATTTGAGGAATTTTATAACCAAAATAGAAATTATCTGTGTATTGAGATAATATGCTAGGTGTCATCCCCCAATCCTCCAGTAATTGCACAAAAGAAACAAATGTGGAAAATTCCGATGCTCCTTTGGAATTTTCCGATGCTCCTTTAAATGGATAGGATATATTCGAGAAATATGATACAATCTCAACTTCATTTTTCTTTATAGTATCTTCCAGAACTTGACTTTTTCCAAGCTTGACTTTCCCAAAACTGTTTGTATAGCCCAGAATATGTTCTGATAAAGTATAGAAATCCATAAAACCTCACTTTACTAAAGCGTTTTCTTTATTATAACACTTCTGCCGATTTAAATACAATTATAAAGAAAAGCTCCATCTCATGATGAAGCTAAACAAGATATGTAAGACTCATTAACTACCTTTAGTCATGTCCATGTTCAGCATGGTCAGCTTCAGCTACCCCATGAACTGATGTTACTTCTATTTGAGTTGTCCCCATAACGTAATTCCCACAGAAATAAAGTTTTGCTCCGTCTGGGTTAGCAACCTCAAGTACAAACTGACGAACATTATCTGCTTTGGCTTTAAATACTTGAGTTTTAGCATCAGAATACTTATAGCCTAGCATGAATTTCGCAACAAGCTCATACTGCATCTTGGTTCCAGTAATAGTTAAATGATTTTGATAATCTGGCTTAACTTCGGTTACATTATGAACTGTTTCAACATAAGAGCACATCTCTTTCAGTGCATTCTTTACAGTTTGCGTATCAGCATCATCTGCAGGTGTTTGTGTTTCTAAGGTCGCAAGTGCCTCTTTACGCCATCGCTCATACTTATCTTCTTTTGGAATGTCTTCCGATGACGAATCTTCAATCACCTGTTCGGTGCTAGGCGGTGTTACTTTTTTCTTCGGTTCATTTTTCTTTATTAACGCAGAGACCAAAAACATGACTCCAAGAGCTAAGAAAATGACCACCAAAATAATAATGTATTTAGAATCTTTTTTCATGGACTTAGTATAGCACCTTTCTATATATTAAAAAAGAGACTTAGGGGGTGTGACACCCCCCAAGTTATATCTAGTCACTTGACAGTTAGTTGCAGAACGTGCGACTGAATTTGATGAAATACGAGAAAGTGCATCTGATTACCTTGCATTTCCCAAAGTATCATCAGAAAACAGAAGATACGTACCAATAGATTATTTATCAAAAGAAGTTATTCCAGGAGACAAGTTATTTATGGTACCTAACGCTAGTTTATATGACTATGGAATTTTAACCTCTAATGTTCATATGGCTTGGATGCGCACTGTAGCTGGTAGACTAGAAATGAGATACAGTTATTCTAATACTGCTGTTTATAATAATTTTCCGATACCTGAATTTACTAATAAACAGAAAGAGAAAATAAGTAATACTGCTAAAGGTATTTATACCAGACCCCGCCCAGCAGTCCAAAACAACAAATAACCTAATCACCACCATAACCCACCAAAAGCCCGTTAGGGCTTTTATTTTTGCCCTCTGAAATTTTCATTTTCGTATTGGTTATAAAGCTGAGGCTTTCCCAGTATAAGTTCCTACGAATAGCTTGGCGAGTTTTTCCAGTTGTTTTTGGATCTTGTAATTTTCCGTAAAATCCTTTCTCTTATTTTGACAGTCACATCATAACTCTGTTTGGGCAAAAGAGTCTAGTATTTTTGAAGAGATTTTTGAGTAGAATTTACATCAGTTTCAGAAATTTTAGAATAGATTTTGTTTAGCTCAGCAAGCTCTACAATAGAAATCTGTTGTCTTGTCAAAAGTCGACGAATGTTCGGCATGAAGAAAAAGCAGAAACCCTAATGTGGTTCCTGCTTAAATTTATGAGAGTTCTCTCGGCCGACTTCGATTATTGAATCAGTCCAAAGCTGACGAAAAGAAAGGAGAATACGCAGTAAGTCACCTGATGGTTTGCTTGAAAGATGGCGTTGTGTCGGGCGTAGTCGCTCATTCTCAAACCACTCGGAGCGAATGGGGGTGCGAAAGTTATTTTTTGTAATCTGAGACACTAGCTTCAGGTATGAAATATAGGTTTCTTTTAGCTCGAGTACACGCAACATAGAATTTTGATTTAGTAGAAGGTGCTAGCTCTAAAAGGGGTTGCTTATGAAAAGAGTCAAGTGTTTTTTTATTTAAAACAACGCACACATCTAAAAATTCTCCTCCTTTACTCTCTCCCCAATTCTGACTGAAGCATTTATAAGTGGAGGAATTTTGGTAAAATAACTTTAAAATGCCGTCATTCTCCATAATTTCTTTGATAGCAGCATTATCATCAAAACACTCCACAATGCTACCCACCTCTTCCGAACAAGAGTGGATAGATACCCTTAATCTTGACGAGATAAAGTCACAGACAACAGTCGGACATCTATGACTATGAGATAAAGTATCTGTATCAATTTCGAACCCAGCCTTAGAAATCTCTCCTAGCCACCTGTCTATATCTGAATGAATTCCTTTTCCTGTGTTACCTCTTTTTGATGTACTGAATGTTTTTTGATAAAAATCCCCTAAAAGAAATACATCAGCTTTTAGCTCTGACAAACTCAGCATCCATTTGAAGTCGTCAGACTCAAAATCTTGACATTCATCGATAAATACATAATCAAAAAATTTATCAATTCTATCCAGATAACTATTATCGAATGCAACATTATTACTGTTTATAGTCAACTCTCCCTTTAGTAGAGAGTTTGAGAGTTGATTGTGAATAATTCGTCCATCTTTGCTTACAGAACTATTATCAAATTTGTTCGTTTTTTGGTAATCAAAAATGATTCCCTTTGGTCGTCTACCTAAGTAAGGAACTAGACAAAAATTATAGAGAAATTCGAATACTCCAAAAATATGAGTATTTTCTGGAATGTTCCCATACTTCTCACAAAGCCTATCTTTTAGAACTTCCTGATTCTTTTCTGTATATGTTATAATCAGATTCCGTTTTTCAGGTTGTACTTTTTCAATTATCGTTCTTGTTTTTCCGCTTCCAGCAACCGCATGAATTAATCGTTTTTCACCCATTCTATAGCCTCTTTAATATAATCTGGTATATTGAATGATTCCTGTAATGAATCATTAAGTTTTGTTAATAGTCTGAGCGCAAACTCTGCTTTTTCTCGAAGCATAAATTCTTGAATGTTATCAGTAAGGGTGATTCCTAAAGAATCTATTAAATCTGAATTTTTATTATATAGACACACCTCAAACGTACGATTGGTATCGATGCTGTCAGAGAACACCTTAATGTTGTCATAACTATCATACTCCGAATACCTATCCAGCACTTTCGATTGATAGTCACCATCATTATCTGTAATTACTGCAACTTTTTTATCAGTAAAACCTTTTGCGATTTCTAAATATCTCTTAAAGCTTAAGCCGTCGACAGAGATAATAGCTACACCGCAATTCGACGCATCCTCAGAGTGAATAATTTCGAAAAACTTTTCCATCAAAATATACTCAGCGTTTCCTTCTACTAAGATAACTTTTTTAGACAGAATAAAATTTAAAAGATTTTGGTTTGTTGATTTTTTGAAAAATTTAACTGTATCAGTGCTTAAATCGGTAACTTTCGAAGTCTGACCCTCGTTAACAAATATTAAATTGTCAACGCCAAGTCTTGAGGTTATCATATTTGAGTGTGTACCGATAAATACCTGAACATTCGTATCCTCGCTTAGTGTATTTACTAGTTTTTGTAAATTTAGGTAGCTCAAATGATTTTCAGGTTCTTCAATCAATAATATTTTAACCCTATCTTTTAAAGATTTATAAGAGTTTTCTACACCCAGTAGCACCTTTTCGCCTTGACCGAGATTTTTAATATCCACTCCGTTTTTTGCAGCAGAAATAGTGTCTCTGAAAGTTCTCTCAGATTCTTCGAAGTGTAGCGTAAATTCCGAATCCACTGACTCTATTAAATTATCATCTCGTAGAGCGTTTATAAATGAAAGTGAGGATTCTCTATATCTATTATTAACCTTAGCTCGATTCGTTTCATTAATAGAGCTCAAATAGACCTCATCAATTCTTTTCCGAGTTTCTAGATTTGTATCTATCAAGCTTGTGTTAACGGTACTATACAAAAATTTGAACGGCTTAGAGTGAGAAAAATACGATTCCCCAGCAAACGTCAAAAACTCAACTTTGTAAAATTCATACGGAAAGACGTTCCAAGCGTTGCCCGTTAGAATTTCCTGAATTTCTTGACGGTAATCAGAATTGGGAGTGATTTTCAGACAAATTCCATACGCCTTTATCTTTTTTGAATTATGAACGCCTTCAATTTTGTAATTTGCTGCTATTTCTGGATTATTCTCATCAAAATATAACTCAATAAAGGTCTCTGGAAGTTGTCTAAAATTCCCTTTTTCGGCTAAAAATTTCGAAACAGCTGTTGAGTTCATTAGACTAGCAAGGCTAACTTTTTCAATTTGAGAATGACTACCGCTTAACACTAGTCCTATGGCTTGGAGAAGCGTTGATTTTCCTGCGCCATTTTCGCCGATAAAAATATTTTTACCGCCATTGCATAAAATTTCCGTAGTAGTAAATCGTTTGAAATTTTGTAAAACAATCCTTGAAATCATATAACTATCTCACCCATTATTTACAATCCTCTCAACTCTTCCTTCACTAACTCTTCACTCACCGTATGATTATAAAATGGTAAGCCAATAATGCGATAGCGGGCATCATCCACCAGAGTTCTGGCTTCATCTCGTTCTGAAATTTGCAACAAGAATTTCTGTTTCCAGCCTTCCTTGCTATTTTCGAAAGTATTATCACTATCTAAGAATTGCCCACCCTTTGGCTCGATGAAAATCTGCCATGAGACATTTCCTGTTTTCTTGTCGTTGGCAAACATCAGAAAATCAGGCTCGAATGCACGCCCATCTTCAAAGCTATAAATCTTAACAGCTTTTTCATTGCGAAGCAAGTAAATGTCCGTCCACTTTTCTTCTAAATCCGCCATCAATTCCTTAATTACTCGAACCAACATTTTTTCTTCGTCAGTTCCAAAGTTGTCATCATAAGCATACCAATCAAAAGCGTCTAAATCTTCGAAATACTGGGTTTCTGTGCGGTTTTTCTGAGACAATCCGAACTCCGCATCGCTTCCTTGATTAACTGTGAATTTACGCTTGATGTTTGCCTCAAATAAATCCTGAATTCTATAAGCCGTGAACTCATTCGAGCCATAAAATCTTTCTTCAAGTGCCACCAAGTCTTTTTCGATATAATGTAAGAGTTTTTCAGCGATAAATAGTTTGTGCTCTTGGCTCAGTTTTTCTACCGCCATTTTATCTCCCTCGATAATCAATTCGATGTTTTCCAGCATCATGATAAAGCCATCGAGACTTTGTAGACCAGGAAATGCCTTGCTAAGGTTTTCGAAAGTATAGACTTTGTTTCTGTTGATTGCTGCTCGAACAACATGCGGTTCAATCTTCTTGCCAAACCTGTAAGACAAACTGACAATATCTTCCGAGACCAATACAATATCCTCACCTTCAAAAGCACCAATATCACGACTGGATTTCGTCGGCAGGCTCACCTCAAAACGAGTCGGAATAATAGAATCATCCAAGAGAGATAGCTGTTGCTTCTCAGCCAACTCATTTCGGCTCAAACGCTTATTCATCCAAACAAACCCATCCGTATAAGTGCGAGTTTTCTTAAAACTGTCTTTCAGTCGCAGTTCACGCTCTACCAAATTTTGGTCATCGTAAATACCAGACTCACGCAAGACTTGCTTGAGCTCAGAAATATAGCGTGGATTGTTAGCAGAGTGATAGTGAAGTTGTTCAATGACACGCAGTTCATGAAGCTCATTTTCATCGAATTTTCGAGTGAATTTCTCATCTAGATTGTCGCCAAAGACAAATGGATAATAGCGAGCGCCACGTCCAATCAATTGCTTTTCGGCGTTAGTCGTTGAACCCGCCACAAAGCCATTCTTTGTTACTTTTCCATCACGAGTGTCATAGAGACGGACAATATCGAAGAGATTCAGTACGTCCCAGCCCTCGTTGAGCATATCTACAGCAAAAATCGCTCGAATTTCATTTTCAGGATTTTCAAGTGTATTCAATTCCACCAAGCTACTGCTTGTTTTATTTTTTCCATCAATCAGGAGCAGGCGTTCGAGACGAAAATCTTCTTGTAGCTCTGCTATCAAATCTTGGTCTGATAACCCTGATTGTTCAAAAAAGTCAAAAGCTTGTTTCAAAATGCCATCTTGGGCTAACTCACGCTGAGCGATAATTTGTTGCACACTTAGATTTGTCAGCAAATCCAAAAAACTATCCAGATTGCCCTTGCTCTCTGCAATCTTCTGTGATTTGAACATGACTAGAGGTTTCAAGTTGATGCCGTTTTTTAGAGCAACTTTTTTGCGGAACTGACTGATAAGAATAGCTTGAAGCATACGTGCCGACACGTCACTATCCACCAGATGAAAAAGAACATCTTTGGAATACTTATCCCGACGAAACTCTTTAAGATCATACTTATAAAGCAAATGCTTTTCGTACTTTTGGGCAATAGCCTTGTTATTTAGGTCAATAGTGGCCGTAAATTCTAATAGACTAGACTTTTTAGCCGTCTTTTGAATGTTTTCAATGGTTGATGTCCAGCTGGTGTTATCCTTTTTCTCGCGAGCATTCAGCCCTGCATTAAGATGGTGGGCTTCGTCAGCTAATAACACAACTGAAATATCTTCGAACTGCTCATAAGACAAGCGATTTTCTCTCGGCGTGTTCAAATCTTGGTGGAGCTTTTGAATAGTCGTAAAGACAATGTTAATCGCATTTGGATTACTATCAGAAAAATCCGTAACCTCTCGCACAGGTATAACTTGATTATTGAGCACGATTTTTTCCGCAAAGAGATACTTGCTTGCTCCAGCTGTCAAAAAGTTATCACGGGTTTTCGTCAAGATATTCTCATTATTTACAAAGAAAATGAAGTTGCGCTCCCCTTGTTGATATTTTTCAAGAATGAGACCGGCCATGATAAGAGTCTTGCCCGATCCTGTCGCCATATTATAGAGGACATGCTCGGGACTCAAGCGATTTTTGGTATCTTCCTTGTAATATAAATACCGCCCCAAGGCTTCCTTCTGGTAGGCACGAAGAGGGTATTTGAGGTTTTTCTCAAGTTCGGTTGGAAAATTATCCTTGAAGTCAATAAAACCATTGGCACTTGCCATGTTATAGATTTCATATAGAAACTCCATACTTACTCCTCCCCATAAAAGGCACGATTCAAACGTTTATCTTGTTCAGAGATACTATAAGATTGATCGTCTATATCGCAATAATTGACATAGAGATTATTGTGGTCGATAATCTCCGACAAAATTTGTTTCTGTTCCGCCAAAGATAGTTTTTCAAATTCGCTTGCTTTCAATTTTTTAGGGTCAATGCGGTAAGACAAGAAGGATGACGTTTTTGCCGTGTTGAATAATTCAAACAATTCCTCGGTCGTGGTTGCTTTCAAAATCGACTCTTTAAAATCTTGAGCATCATTTTTCAATTCTGCATAAACGAATGAACCACCGCCTTGCCAGTTGACATCTTTGGAAACGCCTGTCGAATCTCCTCGAATAACATTGTTTAAACGTGTAACGATTTTATCTTCGATATAATCCATTTGTTCGATACTAATATACTGTCTTTTCATTTTATGTGCAGTAGCAGCAGTCGAACCTGAACCACCGAAGAAATCTAAAATGATATCCCCCTCACGAGTTGTATAATCTAGTAGCATTTTCAATAGTTTTTCAGGTTTCTTTCCACTATTCAGTGCTACACCTCCCTCATGGCGAATATTGCCATAGTCCCCTGCAAAATCAGCAAAGTTAACAATCGGCAACAATTTTACCGCCTCTCCATTCAAAATTTGTTTTTTTCGCTCCAGTGGCATTCCCGAAAACATCTTTCCACGAGATGCCCCTGCTTTTTGAGGATTGGTATAGTATCTGTACCCTAAACCATCATCACCACGTCCATAAATCTTATACAGTGCACCATTACCATCTATGTCAACACGCGGTTCGACAATAGATTGATAGACTTGACCATAACTCATCTTTGAATAAATAGAGCCCGAAATCCACGTTTCTTTTAAGGCATTCATATTCGGCTCCACTTCTTTAAGACTCCATTGCCCTTTCTCGAATATCTCAACCTTATTACCAGCAATTTCCTCAATTCTACCTGACTCTAATTCTTGAATTTGCCACATAAACTTATCATCGGTATATGGAACGGTAGGTTGTATAGCTTCAAACTGAGTTGCATCTTTAGCATACATAAGGGTATATTCAATCAACGGCTTAAATGACATTGTTTCTGTTGCAATGGACTTATCAGCATATCGAACTTGAAAGTTAAATTGAGTTAAGAAGTTTTCTTTTCCAAATATTTCATCCATCAAAACTCTGAGATAGGCTTGTTCTTTATCGTCAATCGAAACATATATTGCCCCCTCTTTCGACAATAATTCCCTCGCAACTTCAAGTCGGTTTTTCATAAAAGTCAACCAAGTTGAATGATTAAAACTGTCATTATAGCCAAAACTATCACTGCCTGTATTATAAGGAGGGTCAATATAAATCAACTTGATTTTGCCAGCAAAACGCTTTTTCAAACTATGTAGAGCAATGAGATTATTCCCCTTAATAAGCAGGTTGTCCGTGTCTTTAAACTCTGTCGCCTCATGCTCGCCATCAGCGTCAAATCGTTTGAAATTAGTCAGTACTTTATCATCCAAAAGGCGGTTGATTTCAGTTGGCGCAAGGGTTTCGTTAAAGAAAATCTCCTGACGTTTGGCATCGTCCTTGGTCTGCCCGCCTTCTAATACACAGTCTTTATAAGGGAAATTGAGGACAACTTCGTTATTTTCTGACAAGTAGCGATTATCGCTAGTCGCAAGCCCAATCTTGGTCTTGTATGCCGTAAAGCTATCAGGCAAAAACTCCTTATTATTGAGGAACTGCAGAAAATTATCTTTTTTGAAAATCAAGATACCTTCTTCAAGCGTGCTGAAAAAGTGGTTTGAAATAGTAGGCTCACTCATCAAAAGATTGAGTAACATAGAATCATATTGTCTTGCCAGTTCTGCCAGTTTATTCTTGTTTAGTGCGCCCTCTACTAAAAATTCTTCCTTCTGCAATAGTAGTCGCTCTAGTTCTTGCTTCATAACCTTAGGTTTCCTCTCAATTTGTTTCATCAAAGGAGCTATTAGGATTCCTTAGTTATGAATATATCTAAGGAAGAGAGCTCACTTCGGATTTATGTTTTAACTATATTATAGCATGTTGGAAGCGATTCTTGAGAAAAGAAAAAGACCCACAACTGTGGGTCGAAGGTAAATTAATAGATGAATACCTCTTTCGGAAGTGCTCTCATCCTAGCCGCATGCTTAGCTCCAGCAACATCTATTTTTCTAACCTCCTTTCTCATTTCTGCTAATTTTTTGTTAACCTTGATGATTTCTTCTCGTGTCATAACATTGCTATTTACTTTGCAATGAGACGGAGTTTTAGTCTTCTTTGGCATCACTTAATCACTTCTTTCGTATTTGTAATGTACTTATGGTTCTCTTGAAGCAAATCTTCCGAACTATTATTAGGCAAATCTAAGTCCCTCCTTATTGAAATCAATTATGCACTTTTTCTACTCCTAGAAAAACTTTTCTCTTTGAAAGTCTCAAAAAGACTTTTCATAATAATTTAATTTAACTACCTACTCATAACTTGAAATTTAAAAATTAAGCGAATAAAAAGGAGCTCTATTAAGACTCCTTTTTAGTATGTACATAATTATATTTATGTATTATTTTGCTTTGTTTTCACTACTAGTCTAGGCATAATGCAGTAAATAAAGACATGCTTTTTTGATTGATTTTTGTTTTCATTTTTTCTCCTTTTTGATTTATTCTTTAGACGTTGCTCCACCTTTTTGTGTTTTAGGGTCAATCACCATACCAACTTGTGGTTGGGTATTCCCTAGAATAATCGACGCTGGACTCAAGAAATCACCGTACTGAAAGACTTTTGTTTTCCGATGTTCAAAGTGAATATGTGGTCCAGTAGCTGCACCCGTTTGTCCAACATATCCGATAAGTTGGCCTTTTTTGACCTTATCCCCTTTCTTAACAAGAGGAACATCACGCATATGTCCATAATAGATAATAGTACCATCAGGAAGAGTGTGCATCACGTGGTTACCGTCAATGTTCATAGCTTCTTCATTGACCTCTACCACCTCACCGTCTGTAACGGCATAAATTGGAGATCCTTCTGGTGCTGCAAGGTCCATTCCTGTATGTCCTGAACCTGCATTTGGACCACCAGCATTGGCTGACGCACCGAATAGTTGGGTAATGGTATAAGGAACATCAAGTGGCTGACCTGTATCAGTGCTAAGATTACTTTTATCGCTATCACCACACTCACTTGCATCTACTTCATCCTTATCATCGTCTTTATCCTTCTTATCCTCTGATTTTTTTGGACGATAGACATAGACTTTTCCGTAGTCCATAGTAATACGGTCTCGATATTGGCCATAATTATTCTCAGCAATTCCGTCTGTCGAAGGAGAACATTGGATAATATTCTCCTTATCCTCAACTAGCATGGTCTGTCCTTTATCTCCGGAGCTACTTCCTTTCGTACCCCAGATAATGACATCTCCTTTTTCACGGTTTTGAACATCATCTTTAGACGACCACGCACCCTCATACACTAACTCATAACCATTGTCTTTCAACCAGTCGTGTTCTGAGTCAGTATCTACTGGAGAGCCCGCTTCTTTAGCACCACCATCAACAAGGGCATAGTAAAGAGCAGACGAATGGTCGTAGCTATCTGGTCCAGTACGAGCATCACGAGAATACTTAACCTTGCCTAGCTTATCCTTATACCACTTGATAGCTTTGTCAGTATCAATAGTCTTTTTATCCTTATCGCTGTCTTTTTTGCTAGCCTTGTTGCTAGAGTCACTTGATGAACTGCTTGAACTGCTATCGTTATCATCGTCTTCGTTGTCGCTATCCTCTTCATCATCGTCACCGTCATCATCATCTGAACTTTGACTACTTGACGAGGAGTTATTGGAAGAAGCACCGCCACCACCAAACGCCTTTTGGAACTTGGCATCATCGTACTTATATTTACTTGCTTCGAAGACTTCCGCAAACTTCCTTGCATCCGCCTTCTTCTGATCTGGTTTGACATAAGCCATATTACCTCGCTCGTAGGCATTCCATGACATAGCAGTTTCATCGATATTGGTTTGTTTCGCAAACTCCTGGAATGACCAGTTATGGCCAGATTCGTCATAGGCTGGGTTCCAGTCACCTTTTGAGATGGCATCGATAACAAAGGCAACCATCTTATCAGCATCTTCCCAATCAGGACTATTAAGAGGTGCATATTTCGTGTAGGGGTCAAACTGGAAGATTCCACCACCACCAAGTGTGTTAGATGTCCCACCTGTCTTTGGAACAGCTCCCTTAGAAATGGAGTCATTGATACCACCACCATAATGCCCTTGGGCACGTCCAATGATGTCATAGCTCCCTTCAGAGTTTGCCCAACCAACAGCACCTGCAGCAGATTCCCCAGACAATCCAGCATTCACAAAAGCCATAAAGACTTTGTGGGCATTTTCATAGGCTTTTGTCCCCTTCGTAAAGGGATCAGAGTCGCCAGCAGATGCTGAGTCTATTTTAGTCGAAGTCGATTGAGGCTTAGAGCCATCATCGTCTTCTTCATCGCCGTCTTTCTGGTAGGTTACACATTGAGAACTAATCTTTTTAGCTTTATCACCTGAAGAACTGACTGTTCCCATGATACCAGCAATGATCGTAACTAAAATAATAGCAAGAGTTAAGACCGTTCCTATAATAACTGTTGTCTTAAATCCAAAAATCGTTAGAAGAACACGAGCAGCTTTATCACCTATTCGTTTCAAATATCTTAGTCACCCCCTTAATGAAGTAGTGCAGTTAGCCAATACCAACCAAATACAAGTAATAGTCCTAGGGCAAGAAAGATACTTTGTTTAATGAATTTTCGATTTCGTTTTTGTTGTTGCTTTCGCATCCAAAATGAATCTTCATCTGAGTAATAGTCTTTGTGACGTTCCACTTGCAAATTATAATAGTCTGTCATATCCTCCTTGACACTGGATAACCTTTCTTTCCCACGCGCAATGAGACCTTGTTTTTTCTCTTGCTCACGTGAAATACTGTCCTCATCAAAACCGTCATAATAGGAATCGTAAAATGCTGAATAATCTACTTGCTCTTCGAGGGTTTCCGAATAGCCTTGGTCTTGATAATCATTAGGAGAATCTAGCTCTAGTTCACGTTGAATATACTGACCATCTCGTTTAAAACGATAAGATACCATATATTAAAACCTCCTTAAGCCAATAATTGGCATTTTTTGTGGAGCAATATAGAGTTTATCTGTTACTGTTACCTTCGAAAAAGGTACACCTTTAATTTTAAAAGTACGGTGTAACTCCTTAACAACGAGACCGGCTGTATAATCTTTTTCCGTCACTTCTTCCTTAAAGAGTTCTTCATAAGCTGATACCTGAATCAAGTCTAGGAGACGATAAGCAGATTGATAAGCATAATAGTTACTTCGATTGGCCAATCTCTTTTCAAAAAGAGGTGAATATTCCTTTGAGAAGAATGATACGATCTTAACAGCTCGTTTTCTATGGTTATATTCTAGTTTAGCCATAACCCATGCAAGCCCCCAAGTCACTAGCGTGATAAAGCCCCAGGTGTTCATCAAACAAATAGGAAGAAGACTAAACATAAGAATATGCTTTGCTTTCTTGATACGTTCACGTCTCTTACCAGTAAGTAGCTGATAAATGGCTACAATCAAGGCACAAAACACATATGGTGTATAGGCAATAGCCATAAAATGAACACCGTAGGCGAATAAAAGTGTCTGATAGAGCATAAGATAGCTATAGAAACCAACCAAACCAAGAACTAAACTAATAATAAAGGAGACTATCCTAAAGAAACGTAGTGTCTTAATGTCATAAGCTATATTGTTAACCCATAGTGACAGTTGCATAAGTGTGGTCATTGATTAATTTTCCTCCTCTGGTGCTTCTTCTGTTTCAAATATTCTCGACTCAAATCGAGCTGGTTCTTGGTAGATAATCATGGCTGAGTACTCATCCACTTGCTGACTTCCAAATAAGCCACATAAACTACTTAAAAGATGTGTTTTTCGCATCTGATAAGTAATATCAACAACACGACAGGTCTTTTTGTAAGCCAAGATCTCTAAGTAATCATTTACAATTCTTTCCAAATCATGCGGATTATCCTCTGTCAGAATTTTAGTTTGTAGTTGGAATGCCTCATCAGAATATGGTTGCTGTAGGTTCATTGTATTTCCCCCTTTCACCATTTCTAAGGTAAGAATGCATAGCGAACATGTTCATCATACGGATACTTACCATAAGACCTATTATCCGCTAGTTGATGGTTGAAGACTAAGTTCTTGACAGAAGCAATATTTAGGAAGAAATCACCATCTCTTAAATATTTAAGTGACGAAAGTTCACTCTCGGTCATTTCCCCTTGTAAAGCATCTGCTAGACGAGGGATAGTCAAATCACCTAATTGAGAAAAGACACGATACGTCATCATAGAGAAAATTGCGCGTGTCGCTAAAACGTAATCCACTGCGTCCGTAGAGTTTGCATTCAAGAGGATGTTATCTAACGAACTCATTTCCATAATAAATGCAGAATAGTTACTACTTACATTCTCAATCAAATCCTTTAGAAAGTTAAGAGACTCTGAATAACGATAATTGAAGAGCTTATGTGCTCCGTTAATGGTAATAATGCTATGAGGTCGCTGGCTCTTATCTCCCCCGATAATCCCTCTACGGAAATACTCAGAGACCCTTCTTCCATTTGCTACAGCGTATGATGAAATGATAGATAACACTTGGTAAAGCTGAATATTAAGAAGTTCAGTATCTTGAATCCCAGAGAGGTCAAAGGTCACAACTTGTTCATTTGAGAAATCTTCAAACTGTGAGGTCGCATTTAAGAAGCGATAATCCCCCAAGAGACCAGAGAAAGCATTATAGAGACGGTCATAACTTGCAGCATCAATTTCATTCCCCTCTGCGATTTTGTCCTCTTTAAGCTTGTTTAAGCGTTCTACCCAATGAGATAGAGTCGGATAATCTTCTGGAATAACATTAGTAATCGTTAAGTCTTCTTGGTCCATGACTTCTGCATTACGGTTCCACAGACTACGGTCTTCATAAAAGTCGTTTAAAGCAGATGACAAATTATTGAGGTCAGAATTCTTTAACCCTGGATCAAGAATTTGAGCCAAAGCACGTAGTTTATTACGGTGGGCATAGAAAGATTGGACCTGGTCCGTTGTTTCTCCATCTGCAGAGGAAGCCGTCGCAATAATTTGCATGAGGTTAATATGATTTCGATTATTAGTACCAGACATCTTAACATATCGACCACCTTGAAGTTCCGTAAGTTCTTTTAAGTTACCAGTAAGGTCAATGTTAAAAATGGTATGGCCTTTAGCAAAATAGGTATCAATCAAATTACCTAGCAGTTTCATTTTCCCGTTTCCTGCTCCGGCAATCAGCATTGATGGAATTTTACGTTCCCTATCTTCATGCAAAAGGTCAAAGTTAACCACACCACCAGTACGTGTTTCTCCCAAGTAAACACCATAGGTATCCATTAAGTTCGTATGATTAAAAGGATAGCCAGCACCTAAATCCCAGACGGATGCCGCTTGCCCTTTTCGACGTAGTGGGGTGTCTTCCAAACGAGAAGCTGGGATAAAGGCTGTATGATATTCGACGTCTTGCATGCCATCTGAAGAAGAGATAGAATACTGATTCAACTGTTGCTTGAGGTCAGCTTCTCGTTCTACCAGTTGATCCAATGTGTTTGCAGCTAACAAAAAGCGGGTGTGAATTTTTTTAGAAGGAACATTGTTACCTAGTTTTTCGCGATAGTCTAACAAAGAACTGATACGCATCTTATCATCGGCATCTTGTGCAGCCTTTGTGTTTTGCGTTGCTAACATATTAGAGATAGCTTTTGAGGCTAATTCTGACATTTCGCTATTTGAAGCATGTTCTAAAGACATAAAGCTGATAACATTATCAACAAGCATTAAATCGCTCATCCAGAAGTCAGGTAAACCGTGTTCTGGGTATCGGTCATATGGAACATGAGCAATCTTATAATAACCGTTTGCTTGTCTCCAATATCTATCATCATATTTAAAATCTGGAATATCACTTTGAATCCTACTAATAAGATTGAGGTCATAACCCTCTCGAATATATTTCTTGATTTTTCGTGAACTTAAATCCATGTAAACTCCTTCTAATACTGGTTAGGCGAAACATTCAGTGAATCATTAAAGTTGTAATATTGAGTCAACAACTCTTCCTTCTTTTCGACAGATACAACTTTAGGGGCAAATCCGTGGCTCGAAGCAATAGTTAGTGTGGTACGTGTATTGGAATCAATTTCAGCCAAAGTATCTCCAAACACCCAAATAAAGAACTCGATATTTTGTTGATTGATCGCAATGACTTGTTGGACGAGGTATTTTGTTTTCAAAATATCTTCTCTTTGTCTAAGTTGATAAACAAGTCTCTCTTTACGTGAAATGGTATCAATGTCATCACCATCATTGATGATCAATTCTGGAGCGTTCTGTTCTTGTTTGACTTCATCTAGCAGACGTAGCAATTCGTTAGATTGACTTGAGACATCTGTTGGCAATTTTGTTGTCTGGATCATCATGTCAAAGGCAGTCCCAGACAGAAAAAGAGTGAATCCTACTTTAATTGCTGCCTGTTCTTCGTTAGACATCGCTTGAATATCTTGCCCAAACACCTCAAAAATCTGCACATATCCTGAATAGCCATTAGCTAATCGTATCGGTTGATTAGGATAGCCATATAGGATAGACTTCACATCAGTTATCGCAACAGTGTCTAAAAAATCTTTACGTTTCTTCTTATTAAGTGGAACATACACAAATTCCTCTCCGGCACGTTCACCAAGGTCGATACTTTCATATTGTGTTTGTTTTTCCTTCTTCTTAGCTTGTTTACTTTTACGTGCCTCTTCTTTTTCTTGTTTCTTAAGTTCTTTATTTCGTTTTCTAAGTTCTTTTTTTGTCAATACTGGTTCTTCAATTAAACCTGGCATATCATTTCCTCCATAAACATTATTCTTCCCTATTCTACAAAACACTATAGGGTGTTCGTAACCCAGTGACACCTATTAGCTACTCATACTTCTCCATGATTTTGACTATTTACTTCTATTTAGGGCTCTCTGTCCTTGTCTAGCTACTTAAAAACTGTTACAATCAAATAAATACAAACGCAATAATCTTTTTTAGGAGGGTTTTAGGATGCTAGACTTTTTACAAGATTTTTATTTTTCACTTTATATAAGCACTTGGACCTCGTTTAAATGGTTACTTTTTTCAGTACTGATTGGTATCGCTTGCTTCTTGCTTACGCTTCTTTTTTCTACGATAAGTGAGGCGGCAGAAACGATTTGGTTTAAATTTTCTTTGTCTCTAACTGGAATATTTGCTCTGTTTTGTTTATTCATGACACTTCATGGCATCATCCACTCAATAGGAATCCTAGTAGGTGCTGTTTCTAGTTTCTTTTTCCCAGTATTTGGCTTAATCATTATCTGTGCAATTATCCTATTCATCATCAGTCTTTTTAATCCATTCTTCCTCTTCTTCTTAGTTAAGAAATAAAAAACAAGCCTTTAATATGGCTTGTTTTTTTAGACTATTATCACAACTCTCCATCTTCTCCAGCATCAAATTTCTGGAATCGACTATCACTATCTAAGCTATTTTTCTTTGGTAAGCTTTGAGTCGGAGGAGTAATGTTTGAAGTATCCCCCTTTGGAGTAATTCTTCCTGCTCCACCAGTACTATTTAAGATTTTATCTCTAACATTATCTCTAGAGCTTGTGTAGCCTTTTCCGAAACTGCTTGAGAAGTCTCTCTTAACGGATTGACCAGCATTCCTGAATTCATTTCCAACAACTTCTTTACCAGATTTAACAGTCTCTTTGAATCTTCTAGACACATTGCGTCCAGTTGCACTCACTGACTGACCAACAATCTCTCTATACTTAAGACCATGAGCTCTTCTATCTGCCATTGCATTCCAAGTACCTGCTACAGTACCAGCAGTAGCACCAGCAGCAGTTAAGGCACCTCGTCTGATATTGTTTGCAGTTGCTCCTACTGCACCTCCAGCATCCCTAAGACCGTTGATGCCACTACCAACGCTATTCTTGAGGTGATTAAAGCCACTTTGATTTCGTCTGCCAGTAGTTGGATTATACCTACCTACAGCGAAGTTTCTAGCACCACCACCAATTCTACTAGCAGCCATTGCACCAACAGCCATTGTAGCGACTCCAGCCTTAGTTCCACTTGAAAGATTAGTATCAATACCTAGCCAGCGTTCCAAAACTTTTGAGCCTTGAGAAACCGCAAGATAAACACCAAGGTAAACCGCAATCGTCGCAATGGCATGTTGGAATGGATCCAATCCGTCATAGAAACTTCCACCTAGAGTTTTCTTAGCAGCAGCAGACGCTCCTGAACCTAGATTGAGTTTCACTTCGCTATAAGTAATTAAGAACCATTGAGCTACTTTGACGAATAATAGTTGGAACCAGATGGCAGCAATTCCTGTCATAACTTCCTGCCAAACTTCCAAGATTCTCATACTATTTCCAACTGCTGCATAAGAAACAAGTGGTGAGATAATTACTGTTATAAGCGTTTTGAAAATCACTCGTACCGTAGTCACTAGTAATCCAATAAGTAGAAGTAAAATGATGATTTGCTGAGTTATCAGTGCTATCCAGTCAACCTTATAGCGAGCGTAAGTCGGCAAAAAGGCTGTATTATCAAAACCAAGGAAATAACCTGATTTTGACGTAGTGACTCGTGCATAAGCTATCTTACCATCTGCATAACGAATGGTGTTGAGCGTAGATCTCATTACATCAGAGAATCCATTGTAGGGTGAATTTGCCTGGTCCTCCTTCAAGTCTTTTTCCTCTTTCCAACCAGTAAAGAACAGTTTACTGGTTTGAAGAAGGGCTGTTACTGGGTTAGACATCGCAACACCATTTTTAACCTGTTGCCCCCAATCAACCGAACCGTCTTCTCGTATTCCTAACATCTTAGGTAGCGACGATACTCGTCCTTCACGTCCAGAGTAATACTGCAACATGGCTTTATTGGTTGGGCCATAAGTTTCAGTAAAATTGGTGAACCAAATATTACCATCTGAAATGGTATTCCAGTTTTTATCACCCGCTATAAAATGAGTATCTTCATTATAGCCTAACTTATCTGTATCAAAATCCATTGCATACAGCATTTCGAGGTCCACGGTATTGTTACGAAATGGGGTTACAGAAAGTGAAACACTCTGACCACTGCCAGTTATGTCATAATAGGCTAGTCCTACGGTATCCTTCGCTATAGCACTACCAAATTTTGAAGCGAACACCGGAAGTGCAGTTACAGAAAAAGTTACCAAAATAATGTGATTGAAGAATTCTCTGTACCTGAAAGGTGCTCCTGCCATAGCCATTATAAGACGAATGAGCGTTACCATAACAAATAAGGCAATCCCAACGATTTGAAGCCACTTGTAAACCTGCCCAACAAAGCTATCGGATTGACTAATATAGTCAAACATCCCAAATAACTTAAACATGTTGAGGTAGGCTTTCTCTATCGCATAACTAAAACTATAGATACCTTTTGAAAGCATCTCGGGAATAAAGCCAAAAGCTATAAATACCCCAGTTGTTGGGTGGAGGTATTGGTCCCACTGTGCATAAAAGGATGCCAATAATAGCTCTTTATCTTTGTCACCTCCCCAACCTTTAGAACCAACTTCATTAGGCCAATCTTTCGATTGAGAGATCATATCTGATAGGGATGGCCAGACCTTCCCTTGTTCAATCTCAATTGTTGCTTCTGCACCCATAGGTTACCCCTCCTTGTTTTCAGTTTTTTCAGCTGAAGTTTCAGTAGAAGGAGATGTTGGAGTTGCAAATGCTGTTGTTGTCGGTTCAGATGTCACTACCCAACCTTGAGTAGCAGATGGTTTTTTCTTAACATTGAAAGTAACTCGACGAACTGTCGTTTTTTGAGCCTCATCCGTTGTACCAACAACGTATGTAACCTCATAGGTATCTTTCTCATTCTTAACGAGTTCAACTTTCTCCAACATTGTGCTAGAAACAGTCGCTACCTCTGGGTTAGTAAATTTAGCGTCGTTATTATCCAAGTAAGCCTTAAGCTTATCCTTGTCTCCTGAATAATAGTATGACAAGAAATAACGAGCCATGACATCAATCTCATGTTCATGATCTTGTATCATTGTAAGACGCTCAACTTTATCTGTTGTAGCCACAAGTTCTTTCTTCACGCGCGTGAAATTGCTATTATAGACCATTAGCATCAACAATAAGAATACCGACAAGGTACAAGAGCCAATAGCCAAAATCAATGGCAACTTACTTGGTGGTCCTACTTCTTCATCTTCATACACTCTGCCTGTCTTCTCCTTCCGTTTCTTGGCTCCAGCAACTGACTGTTTATGCTTATCTTTATTCGACATAAGACGATTTGGAAGTTCTCCTTCAATCGTTCCAGGTTTTGGATAAGGTGGCATATCAACTAGAGACAAGCCAAGACTTTCAGCATAACATGGAAGTAACCCCATTGGACCACTGAAAAAGTTCGAGATGCCTTCATATGTTGTCTTCTCAAACCGTTTATCACGGTGTGCTTCTTCGATGAGTGGGGTAACGAGTTCCTTATAATCTTTCGTAATAACAAAAGGGGTAATCTGAGGTTGTCCTTCAATACTAGGGACTCCCGTAGTTGGTCGTGTGACACGACCATTTTGTTCCATCGGTTGACTAGCAAGGGCAATTCCTTTTAAGGTAAATTCAGAATAACGCTTTTTGATTTCTCGAAAAAGTAATTCTGCTTGTTTAAAAGTTAGAAATGGTAGACTTTGAGAGATACTTTCCTTTTTATTACTAGGGAAATATTCAGTATCTAAGTCATCAATGATATCCGCTAACTCTTCATCCTTTTTAGGATTTGCATTTCCTTTCCACTCAATATAAAGAAACAAGGCATCGGGAAACAATACCTTGCGATTCCCCTTTATGGTAAGTAATTCTTTTTCCATAAAGTATACCTCTTAAAGATTTATTTTGGTTGCCAAAGATAAGCAACGATTGTACTTACCGTAGAACCAACACATAGTGCGATTGCAATCCACATTAGCCAATCAAGTCCTACTGTTCGTTTCTTATCTCCCATCATTAACAAGCATGAAGCAACTAAACCAAATACGATTGCAGCCCCTGGGAAAATAATACGCAACATACCTGCAACATCATTAAGCGTATTTGTTGCTTCATTAGCTGGATTAGCAGCATTTCCTCCAGTTTGCTCCGCAAAAGCAAGTGATACAGAGTTTAACGTCAACAAAGCAGTCATTCCTAGTGTTGATGCCTTTGTCTTCACGTTGTTCAAAAATGTGTTTTCTTTCAAAACAGCCTCCTTAAAAATTTAATATCTGTAGTCTACAATATTCCATCTACGAGTCACAACCTAGTGACACCCCTTAAGAAGTAAGCAAATAGTTACCATACTCCTCTGGAGGTATCCGTTTGACACTAATATGCGTCTGACGCCTATCTTGAACTGTCTTTCTACCTGAGTTACCATACGCAAACGTTCCTGGTGCATGTCCAGATAAAGACACATCAACCATAAAGTAATCTTGTGGCTTTCGCCCAAGGAAATACAATTGCTCAAAGATTTCATCAGTTAATACTTCATCAATAGTTCTCTCTAAAGGCCTTGCTCCATCTTCTGGGCTAACACCGACACTACTGAGATATTCATAGAAGTATTTTTTGCCATCGATAGTTTGGTCACCATCCATAACATCCTCATAATTAATAAGGATATGATGCTCTTTAAACCAACTGCTCTCATGTACAGCCATTTTTGAATAGACAATCTTATCAATGGTTTGTTTCGTCAAGATATTAGTCACTTCAATTTTCCAACGGTTGATAAATTCAGGACGTTTAAAGATCTTGATTAACTCGTCTCTCATGTCCTTCATGAACTCTTTATAGTCAGTCTTGTTCATTTCTGTAAAGGTCTGACCAGAGGTGATATATTTATCTTTGATTCGCTTATGCCCCACGTTTGATGTTGCAATGATAAACGTATTCTTAAAATTGATTTTTCGTCCACGTCCGTCAGTTAAATGCCCGTCATCAAGCATTTGCAAATATAAAGCCCATACATCTGGATGAGCCTTTTCTAACTCGTCCAATAGTACTAACGAGTAGGGATTCTTCTTAATTTTTTCCGTTAAGTCACCTTTTCGCTCGTCATTTCCTATAAGACGAACAACAGCATTATCAGTCATGTATTCTGACATATCAAGCCGAATCATCGCTTCTTCACTACCAAACAGTTGTTTTGCTGCTTGTTTCGCCAATTCAGTTTTACCTGTACCTGTTGTTCCAAGTAGAAGAAGAGTTCCTAGAGGTCTTCGCTTGTTCTGCCCACCCTGGATACCTTTATACATAAGGCGTGCTATAGTTCGAATCACATGGTCTTGCCCCTTAACAACAGCACGCATCCCTTCCGCAAAATCCACTGGTGTTGAGGACATGCGTAGGAGACTTTCCATAGGAATACCTTTTTTACGGTGAATGACATTCGCAATATCTCTTAAGGTAATCTCTGATTTCCCATCAATATTTGCAGTCGCTGAAGCTTCATCAATAATATCAATAGCTTTATCCGGAAGCATTTTATCCGTGACATAACGAATAGATAATTCTACTGCTGCCTTAATGGCATCAGTAGGAATCTCAATATCAAGTTCTCGTTTATACTTGGGACGACGTTTTTTCAAGACCAAAATAGATGCCTCTTTGTCCAGTTCATCAACGTAAACTGGTTGCAGACGTCGTTCCATCGCTGGATCTCGTTCGATAATCATAAACTCATCAGCTGTAGTGGCTGAAATAAGATAGATTTCCCCACGAGATAAGGCTGGTTTCAAGCTATTAGCGACGTCAAGAGCACTTCCCTCAACCCCAGTACCCATAATGGTATGCACTTCATCAATAAAGAGGATAAACTCATCTTTATGAGCCATAAACTCTTTAATCAATCCGTCCATTTTGGCAATGATGTTCACCTCTTTACCTGTATGGTCAAATTCTTTCCCTTGGATAGCAGATAATTCTAGTTGCTTAACCTGCTTACCTTGGAAACGTGTTGGGACGTGGGCTTTCTTGTTAAGAATATCCGCACAAATTCCTTCTACAATAGCTGTTTTACCTACACCAGCTTCACCAATTAGTACAGGAGAGTTTTTTTCTAATCGATTCAGTGAGATAAAGACTTGTCTGATTTCATCTTGTCTACCCCAAGCCACAAAATCTTGACGCTTGGGTCTGATTTTCTCAGTAAGGTCTGTTGTGTATTTGTCAATATAAGGAGTCTTACTAAGATTATGGTTAGTCCTCTCCTTCATCTATTTATACTTCCTTCCTAAACGTTCTGCAGCCTTATCCATTAAGTAGCGACGGTTTTTCGAGCCATCATCTCTCAACTCTGGGTAACAGTTCTTATCAATTGGATAATAACGTTTCTTTGTCCGACGGTGTGCATGAATAAATTCCCAGAACTTATTTCCACCAGACGAAGAAGGGATCATCCAATAAATCGTTAAAGTCATTGTACAGAGTAAATTGATTAGGAACTTCAACTCCTGCCCTCTAGGGAAAAATATATCCCTGAATTGTAGCGGAAAAACAAAACTCCCTACTATAATGAAGGCTTTCATTACCGGAACACCGTAGTACTTTACCTGCGTGTAAAGACCACGAGGCAGTCCCCAGTTCCCCTCTTGTTGTTGATTTTCTTCTTGATTCATCCAGTACCTCCTAGAAGTCAATATCCATCATTGGTTGAATATTACTTTCAAAATAAAGGAAATAACGGAATTTCTCAGTCAAAAGCTCCACTTGATCCCTCTGAATACAAATAGAACCTTTCTCTCCAAAATCAATATCCAAAAGGTCCGTACATTCAATACGGCATTGGTTTAAGTGTGTCTTAACTACCTCAATGGATGTTTCAGAGTCATGATGTACGTTACTTGAGACAAAACTACGAAAGTTCTTCCAACCAACTTCTTTATCAATGATTTGATGTAGGCGTTCTAAACCGTCTGCCCATTTCCCTCTAAAAATTTGAAGGGGTTCATTCATAGCGTTACCTCGCTGATATTTCATCAATAGGCAGTCCTGGTTAAGTAAATAGCGTTGTTCGTCAATTGTCATAATCGTTAATAAAGTCCTTTCTTTCCTTTTTATATTTATTCCCCAATATCTTGTTTTACTGAACGTACTGGTGAATTAAACTTGTAAGTACCATTCTTAACTGCTTTGATATTTTTTTCAATCTGTTCAATGATTGTCTGAACATAAGTAGCATTTTCACGCGCTTTCGCTCCGTCCTTCTCTTTAGAGTCCATACTTTTCTCGATAGCTTCCATATCACTCTGCTTATCGGTTAACTCGTTACCGACCAAGTATTCTGACTCACGCTTCAACTGCTCCAATGTCTTAGTATCTTCCTTGACACTGTCATCAAGTGTTTTTGCAGAAGCCAAGAGTTCTTTTCGTTGACCTTTTTGATATTTCAACTCCTCTTCAAAAATATTGAGGGCAAACTTCTCACGAGACAAATTCTTGACATATTTGTTTTTGAGAAGTTCATTTTGAGGAGTTACAAAGAAATCAACGTAGTTCTTATTCCCTTCCTTATCTTTTTGTTTATTCTGCTTAGAAACTGAAGCGTCATTAGAACTTGATGATAAGTAGTCATTGTATTCTTGAACGTCGATCTTGAGACTGTTTGAGTTCGGTGTCTTATTTGTTGCACGGATAACCATGAGTGTATAATCTGAAGGCACATTACGCATGACCAGATACACCTTATCTCCGGTTAACGGAATGACTTCTAAGGTCACTGCTTCAGGATTCTTAACACTACTTGGCAAGAAAACCTGCCAATCAAGATTTTCAGTATTAATCCCTTTTTTAATAGCACTAGTAGCATCTGATGTTGTTAACTCCATAACGACCAACCCATTTGAAGAGGAGTAAGTCATAGAGGTTGCTGTGATGCTTCCAAGGCCATTACCAAATGATTGTGTTGCCTGCAGTTGTGACTCTAAGTAAGTAACTCGGGTTGGAGAGAAATAAGCAGTTGTAGCTGTCCAGACCATAGTTCCCAGTAATGCATAGCTAATGATTAACGTTCGTTTTAACCGATGTCGCCTCAAGTAAGAAAGAACTCTGTTACTCTCCCAGAAGGACTTGATCCTATTTGCTGCTCTAATCGGAAAATACCGCCAACCTTCCAGCTCTTCGAGCCCCTGTGTATTTTCATAATCTTTAAATTCTACCATGAAGCCATGATAGGCTATTTTATATTGGTGTCGCAACCTAGTGACATAGGTTGACTTTTGAGATGAAATTACTCTTATTCTGGTTTCTTTGCCTTGAAATAACACGTCCAATAGGCTATACTAAAAATGTGTTTAGGAGTATTCCTAAACACAGTCATTGTTTTTCCCTTCGGGGAATTTTATGGAGAGGTTGCTTTTCTCCTTCTTCTCCATATCTTCTTTTTCATAAAACGTCATTGTTTTTTGAAAATATTGTTGTTGTAACCATTGGGACTTCCTGTTGTCTCAATGGTTTTTTTCTATTCAAAATAAGTTCCGTTGACAACAAAAAAGAGGCAGCCCACAATGGACTACCTCTCTTCCCAAGAGAAATTTCTCTGGAGAAGAAAAACAATGACTATTTTTAGTTTAACAGCGAGGGGAGAAACCTCAAAACACTAAAAACAGAAAGGATAGTTATGCTTGGGGGAGGTCCCTGATTCATAACTAATAGAAGTTAATAGATTATGTTAGATACGAGAGGAGAAATCTCGTCTAACCTTACAACAACAATGGTTGGGTTAAGGAGAGGGGAGAAACCTCATTCCTTAACCTTGATATAAGTATATCATAACAGGTCTTGTATTCGAAGCTCAGAGGACCCTTTATTTCACTTTTTTTATTTTTTCCTTTATTATTTTTCATTTTTTTAAACTATTTAATACTAATGTCTTTTATAATAGCTTTTCATATATTATATAATCAATCTTTATAAGTCCTTTTATAAATTTCTTTTCTACCATTTTCGATAAATTCCTGTTTAATATTTTTAATTCCATAAACAATAGTTTCAATAGGATAATATTCTTCAACTATATCTTGATATTCTTTT
>ERZ772819.730-NODE-730-length-27816-cov-8.316199_pt1 | contig 27816 bp, 37 predicted proteins | sample MGYA00580860_ERZ772819 | MGnify/ENA primary metagenome ERZ772819 (study PRJEB29015, sample SAMEA2737683) | human gut metagenome | biome: human gut; feature: human-associated habitat; material: faeces | place: China | collected 2012 ...
GGACTAGTTTTAATTAAAGTTTTATAAAATCTACTATTTATCATAATCATCACCAGTTATGATTATTAACTTATCCTCATAAACTTAAACAAAATTTTAGTAACTATAATATATAAATTTTAAAATAATAAAAAATATCAGTAACTCAATTGAATCGTTCCCTATCAAGTAGACAGAAAATAATTCAAAGATTGAACTACTGACATTTTTATTAAGCAACAATAATATTACTATCTTCATTTACTTCATATTTTTTAATATTTTTTCTTCCAAATAATAAATTTAGTACTAAAGCAGTTATAGTTCCTATTGATATTCCTGATGAAAATACCATCTTAAGTCCTTCTGGAAGCTGTCCAATAAATTCTGGTCTAAAAGTAACACCTAAACCTAAACCAATAGATGTTGCAATTATTAATAAATTGGTATCATTAAGCTCTATTTTACTTAATGTTTTTATACCTGATGCAGCTACAGTACCAAACATAACTATACCAACTCCCCCTAAAACAGGTTGTGGTATTTCAGTTATTAAAGCTGAAATCTTAGGAAGAAACCCAAGTATAACTAATATAAAACCAGCCATAACTGCAACATGTCTACTAGCCACCTTTGTTAATGAAATAACTCCAACATTTTGGCTAAATGAAGTATTAGGAAATGATCCAAGTACTCCTCCAATAATACTTCCTATTCCATCTGCTAAGACACCTGCTCCTACTTGCTCTTCTTTCATCCCTATATTTGAACTTTCTCCAACAGCTTTTAAACATCCTACAGTTTCAATTGTAGTAACAAAGTATGCTGGTAAAAATGCTAATACAGCTTTTAAGTCAAATTTTACCCCATACTCAAATATTCTAGGAATAGATACCCAACTTGCTTCTTTAATAGACGTAAAATCAACCATTCCTAATGGTATACAAATTATATATCCTATAATCATTCCTATAAGTATAGAAGCACTACTTATCATTCCTTTTCCATAAATATTTAATATAAGTGTTATAATCAAAACAATCCCTGCAATACTTATATTTTTTAAATCTCCATAATTTACTGCCCCTGATCCACCTGCAGCCCAATCTATTGCTACTGGCAATAAAGTTAATCCAATTAAACATACAACTGTTCCTGTAACTAAAGGTGGAAATAATTTCATTAATGGTTTTATGAAAAAACTTAAAATTATTTCTAAAAATGCACCTAATATAGTTGCTCCAATTATTCCTGGTAAACCTAAAACAGTTCCTACTGAAATAGATGGTGATACAAAAGTAAAGTCAGTACCCATTATACATGCTACCCTTGAACCAATTTTTCCTACACCCCTAGCTTGTATTATTGTTGCTAATCCAGAAGCTAATATAGTTGCACTTATTAATGCAGTTGTAGTTTTTACATCTAATCCAAGAGCACTTGCTATTACTAATGGAACAACTATTATTCCTCCAAATGCTGCAAATATATGCTGAATTCCAAATATAATTTTCTTTGAAATGCTCGGATTATCATCAACACCATAAACTAACTTAATGTTATCTAAATAACCTTGTTCATTACTCATTTTTTAACCATCTTCTTTCTTTTAAAAAATTATTATAATAAAGTAGCCATCGACACGCCCACCTCTAAGTATAAAACTTATAGCTTTGAATCTTTAAGTTCATTACTATAACTAGCTTTACAACTTCAAATATTTTATATCTTCCTAAAAATAAAAATAAAAGCAACACCTCAAATTAAATTTGAGGTGCTGCTTAAAATATAAATATTTAAATACTATTTATTATTTATAAACACAACTCCTCGTAGTCTGCATATTTAAGGTTAGCAGGTAGAAACTTTCGGACCATATTACCGATTATATACGAGATTATTTTACTCTATATACACATTATAGATACGAACATTTAATATGTCAATAATAAATTTCGTTTGTGTTTTCTTGTTTATTCCATATTTGTGATGTATATATTCCTTTTTTTCCTGAAATAAAAACTTATAATATAAAAACCATAAGTGCAAAAATCATGTTATTAAATCCAAAAATCCCTAAATACATCATAAAAGCTGCTAATGGAGTATTGTTTGCTCCAGAAAATACTCCAACACCTCCTAGTTCTACATACTTTCATTTATATTTTCAACTATTCAAATATAAAAAAAATTAAAATATATTTTTATAAAAATCATCTTATATTTCAATAATGTCTTTATTGAAATATATAGTTACTTATGATAAAATCAAAAAATAGGGAATGAAGTACTCCCTTGATACTTATCAAAACCGCTTAATAAGCTAATGACTTCTACAACCTTTTTTGTTGTAGAAATCATTAGCTTTTTTAATTTTATTTTAGGAGGATTATTTATGTTAATTAAGTTTTTAATAATTATAATTAGTTTAATATTAATAGGTATATTAGCTAATTACAGTGGAAAATTAGTAGAACTTATAAAACTTCCACCCCTTATAGGAATGATTTTATTAGGAATGTTTATAGGTCCATCATTTTTGAATATTATCCCTCAATCAACTTTAGATATATCACCATATATTAAAGATATTGCCTTAGTAACAGTATTATTTATAGGTGGATTAGGAATAAGTATAAATCAAATGAAGCAAATAGGTAGACCTGCCATTTTATTAAGTATAATACCTGCAACATTAGAGGGATTAACAATTGCTTTTTTATCAATGCTATTTCTTAATTTTACTTTTGTACAAGGTGCAATATTAGGATTCATAATAGCTGCTGTAAGTCCCGCTGTTTTAGTACCATCAATGGTTGATTTAATTAAAAAGAAAATTGGGCAAGATAAAGCTATTCCTCAAATGCTTTTAGTTGGTGCTTCTGCTGATGATACTATAGCAATAACTTTATTTACAACATTCTTAGGAATTTATTTATCTAATGTAAATGGAAAAAATATTTCAATAACAAAAGAATTAATTTCAATACCTATTACTGTTTTAATTAGTATATTTTTAGGATGGATTCTTTCCATTTTAACCAAAAAAATATTATCTATTTTCAAAAGCATTAACTTTAAAATTTGTTTTTCTTTCTTAATTTGCTTATTACTTAGATTTGTAGAAAATACCTTTAGCTTAGAATTATTTAATTCTTTATTAACTATAATGATTTATGGATTCTTTTTAAGGGCACTTTTAGGTGACATAGCTATTAAGATTCAAGATGGAATAAATGTTGTTTGGAAATATGGAAAACTTTATTTATTTGCATTTGTAGGAATGGCTATTAATCCTTATCTTGTTGGAAAATATTTATGGATAGGAATACTTATGCTAATTATTTCTTTAAGTATAAGATCTATTGGTGTGTTAATTTCATTAATTGGAACGGATTTATCTTTTAAAGAAAGAATTTTTTGTATAATTGCATATTTACCTAAGGCAACTGTTCAATCTGCTAAGGCTGGAATCCCATTAAAGATGGGTGTAGCTGGAGGAGAAATAATGCAAGCTTTAGCCATATTAAGTGTTTTAATTACAGCTCCTATTGGTGCCATTGGAATTAGACTTACTTCTCCAATATTCTTAAATCAAGGAGTAACTAATAAGAAATCTCAAATAATTTAAAATACTAAAAGTTTATAACTCAAAAAGGAATTCCTCATATAAGGAATTCTTTTTACTAATTAATATAAAAAATAAAAGTACAAAATTGAATTTAACATAAAACCCAACTTCGTACTTTTAACCTTCCATTAAATAAATGCTCCAAATTCAGGAGTTTCATTAATATCATTAAGCAAATGCTTAATTTCCTGATCCTTATCTTTATCCATAACAAGTATAACATCTCCTGCATCAACTACAACTAAATCTTTAACTCCAAATCCAATTATAAGCTTTTCATTACCTCCAAATATGGAGCAATTTTCACAATCCTGTATATAAACATTATTGCTTATTTTATTATTTCTATACTCATTTAAATATCTGCTTAATGCATTAAAACTACCGATATCATCCCACTTAAAGTCTCCCTTGATTACATAGGCTTTTCTTGTTCTCTGCATTACTCCAAAATCTATAGAGATTCCATCAATTAATCCATATTCCTCTCTTGTTACTTCTTCCTCATCTTCTTCCCCTATATGCTGATATATATTCATTAATGATTTATACATCTTAGGAAGATATTTTTCAATTTCTCTCAATATAACATCTGCTCTAAAAACAAACATTCCTGAGTTCCATAAATAAGTTCCCTTTAATAAAAAATCCTTAGCTACTTCAATATTAGGCTTTTCAGTAAATCTTGCTATTTTATAAGCTTGAGCTCCTGATGGTATCCTTTCTCCCATTTCAATATATCCATATCCTGTTTCAGGTCTTGTTGGATTAATTCCTATTGTTACAATTCCTCTACGCCTATTGGCTATTTCAATAGCTTCTGATAGTGTATCTAAATAAGCCTTTTGCCCCTCAATATGATGGTCAGAAGGTAATACTACCATTACAGCATCATTATCTTTCTTTAACAACTTAATAGCTGATAACCCTATACAAGTAGCAGTTGCTAAATATAACCTTTTAGGTTTATATTCAAATCTATTTTTATCCTTCTATAATCCATTGTATATTTATAGTTCCATCATTATTGACATAAATTTTTTTTATTATGGTCTTTAACATTGAATTATTCCATTGCTCAATTGGTATCTTTAAAACTGATTCAACATCTTTCTTAAAACTTCCAGTTTCTTGAGGTATGTTTTTTATCTTATCTTCTAAAATTTCTTTATTTTTCATTAAACTATCTAATGTATTACTAATAGTTTCATTTTCTAATTTAAACTGATTCATTGATATTACTTTTTCATCATATAAGTTGATTAAATTTCTAGTTTTTTTCATCTGCTCATTAATTGACTTTTCAACTGCTTGTAATTTACTTTCTAACTCTTTTTTTATATCAATGTTAGCATTTATATTTATAATATCAAAATCACGTTCTATAAGTTTATTAAGTCTAAATAAGATATACTCTACTAAAAAATCTTCATCTATTCTATTACTAGTATGTCCAACTGAAACACCAACTTTTTCATACTCGCTGCAATTATAGTGTATCTTCTTACCTTTCTTTCTTCTAATAGTAATACTTGCTCCACAATTACTACATATTAATAAATTGCTAAATAAACTTACATTAGATGACCTTTCAATTCCTTTTATACTATACCTATGCTTTTTAGCTTTTTCAGAATTTACTTTAAATATTTTATTTGCTTCTATAAAAGTTTCATAAGTAATAATAGCTTCATGATTATTTAAATGCTTAATCCATTTTTCTTGTTCTATCTTATTTCTCTTTGATATAGTAACATCAATACCTTCTGACTTACCTTGAACCAATGTTCCTACATATACTTCATTTAATATAGTATTTTTAATAGTATTACCCCTTATTACTCCTCCATTTTTGCCCTTTATACCTTCTGATGTTAGTATATTAGCAATTCTAGTTGTTCCATTCCCTTGTACATATAGTTTGAATATTCTTCTTATTATAGGTGCTTCTACCTCATTAATTACAAAATTCTTTTTCTCTATATCATAATCATATCCCCAAGGTGCTATACAATTATATATTTTTCCTTTTTCCTTAAAGTTATCAAAAACCGTCTTAATTCTTTCACTTGTCTTTTTGGATTCCATTTCAGCTAACCAACTGAATAACCCAAAATTAGTTGTATCTTTTGTACTATCTAAATTATCCTCTATAAAAATAATTCTTATACCAGCTTCTCTAAGCTCCTTAATAGCTGATAAAGTTTCAACCATATTTCTACCAAATCTACTATATGATTTGCTTAATAAAATATCATATTTTTTTTCTTTACCATCTTGAATTAACTCTTTCCATTCAACTCTATACTTTCCCTTAGTGCCTGAAATTCCTTCATCTATGTAGTTTTTGTATAGCACACAATTATTTTTTTCTATCCAACTTTTATAAACATCCTCTTGATTTCCTATAGATTTAGACTGACTTAAATTATCCGTTGATGTTCTACTAAATGTTGCTACCTTTAACATTATCTTTATTCCTCCTTTGAGTAAAAAAGATAACTTAGTAATATTATTATACTAAGTTACACATTTCATTTAAAGCATTGTTAAGTTTTTTATCTCCAAACTCATCAATAAAAGTAAAAACTTTTCTCCCTTTTTTCCACAAAGAAATTCTTATATTATCATCTTTGTATATATCTTTAATCTCATTAGTTTTTAAACTCTTTTTATAATATTCAAGCTTCCCAATTTCAATATAATCAAATATTCTTATATCTATTTTTAAAACCCCTTTTTAGTACTTGTTTCATCATATGTTTAGTAATTAAAATTCGTTCTTATTTTTTTATTAAAAATAAATTAATTTCATGAACTACCAATAAATTCAATATTTTATTTATAAGTTTTTTTAATAAAAAAGTGTTAAGAATAGTTAACTTAACAACTATTCCCAACACTTTCTATAATGGTATCTTAAATTCTGAGCCATAAGAAAACAAACTATTTATTTTCTGTTTTTCTATATATCTCTTAAGCTCTTTTAATTTTATATCATTTTTCTCACATAAAGCTTCCCTATTCTTTTTAGTAACAAACTTCTGAGCCTTCTTTTCACCACTTTGATAATCATTAGCTTTAAATCCTTTAGCTTTTGGATATGCTCCAGCAGTAAATTTATCTAAGATACTTATCTCTCTAAGCTCTTGGAATGAATCAATAATTCTTATATAGTCTATTCCTTTTTCCCTTGAAGTTTGCTTTCTTTCACTTCCACACACAAAGCCAAAACTGAATGAAGCATTATCTTCTGATACATCTTCAAGCAATTCAAGATTTCTTTCAGTCTTTGGTAAGGTGAATAAAAATCTTAATTCTCTATTATCAATTTCATCAAATTCTAGCTTACTATATTCAAACTCATGGCCATAACTATGATTTTTTAAAAGCCTAGTTTTATAATCATGAGCTTTATTACTCATCAGTGCTATTTTAAACGCTCTCGGCGAAACTTGTTCTCTAAACTTCTTACCAGTCTTTTTATCTGTAATTGGTGAGGAAAGGGTTCTAAGTGGCAAAGAGCCACCGATAAAAATGTGGCTATTTGTAAATCTGACCTCAATGTTAGAGGCTCTAAGGCTTCTTGTTTCATTTTGTAAAATTCTTGTTTCTAACATTTATGCTATTTCCTCCATAACATTCTCGAGATAAGTAATTTTTGAATCTAATCTATTTTTAATTTCTCTTAATTTAAATTCTGCTATTGCATATAATCTATTGTTTATAGATTCTTCTGTCGGCACTTCTAAAGTTGAAATAATATCTCTTAATTCTCTACTTAACTCTTCTATTTTTGCTTCACAAGTTCTTCTTAAGTTTTTATTAATTTTTCCAACTGTTTCTATTTTTTTGTACTCGCCTTTTATTTCCTTTTCTAGTCCATCAGCAATCTTTTTTCTTTGTTCTCTTGGAAAATCTCTGTCTAACTCTTTAGTTTGTATAATTCTAGTATAGTCATTTCTATAGTTTAGATAGCTATTAATACTTCTGATAAATACTTCTGTTTCAGTCAAAGATTCTGTACTATAAAAAATTCTATTACAATCAATTTCATCTAACTTTATCTCATAATTCTCTAATTCTTCTCTTAGTTCTTTTAGAGTTGTTAATGCCACTGAAACACCAATAGGATTTAAAACTAATTGTTGTTTAATATTTGGATTTACTAACATACCTAGTGATAAATCATAATTCTCAATCGCTTGTACCCTCATTGCATTTATATTTTTCTTTAATGTACTCTTAGTTTTAGCCATAAATTTTATTTCTCCTTTTATCTTATTATTTTTCTTACTTGTACCTTCTATCAGCATTAATTTTCTTCTTTTTCTTCTCAAGTTGTAGCCTTCTATCATTATCTACAATACTCTTCCATTCCTCACTGTCTAATCCATATTGACTTTTATAGAATTCTCTCAGCAAATCAAAAAGTGGGTCACTACTTAGATATAATGCATAATCTTCGCTACTTTTAATATTCTTTTTAACTATTTTTTTAATCATCACCCTTCCTCACTTTCATATGCAATGAAAATTTTATCTTTTGTTGTATTAGTCAATCCATAACTCTTCATTATCATGTCTAGCTTAGTGATACTCTCATTTCTCTTAACTAATAGTTTAAGATAAAGCTCTACATTATTCTCACATTTAGCCATGTAAGCATTTAACTTACTTATTGTAGCTAGTAACATTGCCATTGTAGTAATTGGAATAATATCTACATTCGTAATATTTGGTATAGTCTTTATTAGCCATAAAAAGTATCTCCTTTCTTCTTTTGATGCTAATAACTCTAAGTCATTCCTTTTTTCTGCTAAATCGAAACCTATAGCACTATGAAACTCTTGTAGTTCTTGTAGCTTATCTTCCATTAGTAAAGCTCCCACTTTCTATCTTTTTTTACTTCTCTATTTGCAGTAACATCATAACTTCCCTCAAAACCATGAAGTGAATAATACTCACGAAGACTTTCTCTTATTGCATCTGATAAACTACATTGTTTTCTTTTGATTAATTCATTAATTGCTTCTCTCTCATCAGAACTAACCTTAAATGTTATTTTATAAATTCTTTTCAAAACTTTGCTCCTTTCTGTTGACAATAAATTTATTTTTATGATAATCTAATCTCACAACAAAAAACACGTTAGAACTTGTGATTGTAACCACTAGTTTAACGTGTTTTTTCTATGCCTTTTATCTTTAATTGTTCTAATCTGTCTTACTTAATTTCATTGAATAAAAAAGCACACATATTTTATTCTGTTGAGGGGCTGAACTCTATAGCACCCTCAATAAAAAAAGAATGTCATTCCTACCATTGTTAACCACTCCAATAGAATTTAACCTCGTACTTCTATTTTTCCTTTCTTCACATCATCAAATATTATTTATAATCATATTTATATTATCTATTTCATCACTCTCTTTACTTGTAATCATTACTTATATTTCTATAACTACATAATCTCCTACTATATTTATTTCAATATCAATACTTAATCTAGAGCACCAATTTAATGATGCTCTAGCCAACACAATCAGTATCATGAATAACACTAGATTACACTTCCTAGATAGATTCTAATATGAAACTTAGACTAGTTATCACTACAAGAAAGGAAATAGTAATAGCTATTTGAAGGCTATAAATATGGAATTTAGTTGTCTTTCGGAGATACCTTAGTATTTATTATGAAATTATAGCCTTTAGATAACTATTATTTATTTTTCTTTATCATCTGATGAACACACCATCTAATATACTGACTTAAGCTCATAAAATTACTATCAGCATTTATCTTAAATTTTTCTTTTTCTTCTTTTGTCATATTCAATAGTAATTGATGTTTATCTTTTTTCATATTTTAACTTCTCCTTTCTTTTAAAATAGTCAAGCTCTAGCAGTATGAACACTAGAGCCTTTATCTTTATTTTTGGTCGTTCCTAATATAGAAGTAATACCCCCTACATTAATATATGGCTGACTAGCTATACACATAGGGATATATTTATATACTATATGAATATTTTTTATATTATTTGTATATTTTTTGGTTATATTCATACATCTGCTTAATATGGTCTTTCTGTCTTGGTGTTATTTGCTCCAGCTCTTTGAATAAACTTGGTATTGTTATTTTATTTTCTTCTTTTAACCTTTTCCACTGCACTCTTTTCTTGTATGCTTGTTGTGGTGTGGTGCTTATGTGGTCTATTAACTTGTATAATAAGGTTTCATCTATGATAATATAATTCCTTATGAACAATAGAAAGCCTTTTCTACTTGATGCTAGATATGCTTTGTAATGCTCCAGCATCTGATTAAATTCCTTTCCCTTTATTTCATCTATTGATATATCATTTATACAATAGTATTCCTTGAACTTCCTGCATCTTATTTTTATTCCTGCACTGGTGCAAATGGTCTTGTAATTGCTCCTATAGAATTTTGGTTCAATATCAACTGGTACTATTATATTAAGCCTTTCTTTCTCTATTGCATCTAGTAATAGTTGCTTTTCCATTCTAGGTTTACTGTAATTCAATTCACAGATAGCCTTTAATTTCTTTTCCCTTTCCATATAGTTTTTATGGTCTAGTTTACTTCTAAATTCCTCATTTGTTAACATAATTACTCCTTTACTTCTCATTTACAATGAGATTATTTACACATCTTTAAATAGTTTTTATTTTATTACTCCTATTAAAACTCAATATCTAATTATTGGAGCTTAAAGCTATTGCTTTAACCTCTCATCTCAACATTTAAACTTTCTCTTCGCTATCGCTCCGTTCAAGTTTATAATGTTTCGCTGGCGAGAGTAGTAATTCCTATACAAAAGTTTGACTATATTGAGTCTTATATATAGCTATTTAATTTATATAAGACTCTAAATAGTCAAACTTTTATTTTATATAAATGTATCAATAGCTTTTTGAAAATTTGGTATGTAACTACTTGAAGCTATTGGATTAAATTCTAAAATTGCTTCACCAAATCCAACTGAATCAAGTTCTTTTTTCACTTCTCTTGAGTGGTTTCCAATTGCAAACTCTTCAAGTCTTTTTTTAAACAATCCTTTCAATTCAACTACATTAGCTTCTTTCTCTAATAGTTCTATTTGCTCAGTTATAGTCTTATCATGTGATACAATGGAATAACCGTAGAAAGTATAGTTAATATAATCTAATCCTTCTTCGTGGAATCTTTGTTTTATTCTATAGTAGAATTTATTTTCTAAGTTTTTGTATTTTAAACTTGCCATATTGAAACAATTTAGTTTTTTTAACTCTTCTTCTTCAATCCTTTGAATTACTCTCCTTTCTTCAGGAATTGCAAATCTATAATTATTATCATTAGTAACTATTATTCTTCCTTGCATATAGTCTAAAATTCTTTGTGATTTCATACTTTTTAAAGCTCTTTCTATTATTCTTTGTGCTTCTCTTTTACTCCCTATTTTAAATCCCTTTAGTGTATAAACATCTATTCCAGTTTCTAAAGCCACTTCTTGATAATCTGAATCAATTTGCAAATCACAATACTTTTTATTGAATATCTCCAATAACTCAATAAACTTGTTAACACTAAAGTAAAGTTCTCCTTTGAAGTCCTTTAGCGAATAGAATAAAATACCCTTTATTGGATTAACATAAATAGCCTTATCTCTTCTCTTATCCTTTTTCAGCAATTGTTGCTTGTAAACTTCATCTATTACAAACTTATAACCCTCGTTGTGCCATTTACAAAGTGAATCTAATTCCTTAAGTCTAGATTTCTTATAATCTCCACCAGTAGGCTTCCACCCCATAAACTTACATAATTCCTTGTAATTTTTGAATACTCTACCAACTGTTAACCCTGAATCTTCCTTAGGTGCTTGAGATTCTGAAACTGGTGTTGATAATGCTCTAGTTTCTTCCTCTCTTAAAATGCAATTTTCTAGTAATATTTTATTAGTTCTAATACTTTCTTTTACTAGCTCTATAGCATCAATTGGAGCATTTTGATTTTCTAGCTCACATAATAATTTCTCATAGTCTTCTATGCTTTCTTTAAAAAATTTAATCTTATCCATATAATTATTCTCCTCTTAATAACTTTAAAATTCATAAATTTGCTGGAGCTATTTACTCCAGCATTAGTTGCTTAACTTAAAAAATTATTCTTTAAGAAGTCAATTACACTACTCTGGCTACTAAAACAAATTGTAATTTCTTCATCATATGTTTCATCTAAAAAATCTATTTGATATTTACAAGAATTTTTATCTTTTATTATATATACATTTCTTCGATTTTCATAAGTACCTATAATTACTGTAGTATCATTATCTTGGTCAATTTCTATATGTGCATTTTTACTCAATAGGGTTTTTAAAATCCTTCTTATATCATTTTCTATTTGTGTAACATATCTTGTATTATTTTTCATTATCTTTTCCCTCCATTTATTTTTTCTAATTTGTCCATCTCTTGCTCTAATACTTGTCTAATAAAAGTTGATACACGAACTCTATTGCTCCAACAATAGTTTTCAATTCTTTCATTTAACTCCTTTTCCATTCTAATATTGATTGGTTTAATCAATTTTACTGCCATAATCACTTCTCCTTTTCTTTATTAATTGTTCTATCGAGCTATTATCCAAAAAAGGATATTAAAAACGTAAAATATTTTTATTATTTTACTAAAATATTTTTTCTTGCTTTTAAAGACAACAAAAAAGGACTTGGAATAATCCAAATCCTAACTATTGTTTTTAAATAAAATTTAAGTACTAATATATCTAATTCATTTATGCTACTAATTACTTTATCATCCTATAACTCAAATGTACGAATTAGCACTTTATTAAAAATTTCATTCTTCTCTTTAATTGTAAAATTTTTGCCTTCTTTATTTAATTTCTCTAATTCTTTAACTGCATTGAGAATTTCCAGTTTACATAAATCATTTAATTCCTCTATGTCTTTATACTGTTGCTCTAATCCTCTTAACTCTCTATTTCTTAGGCTTTGTACAATTTCAATAAAGAAGTTTTTTTGAACAACATCCAATTTATTAACCCTTTTACTTATTTCTTCTAATACCATTTATTACACTCCTTATTCAAAAAAATCTTAGTGTTTCTTAAGTCCACACTTAAATAGATTTTTTTTTATAAGGGTAGCGAAAATCCCATTTCTCAATCTCTATTCTACCATTTAAATTGGAAAAACTCCATATTTTTATCAATTTCATTTAATATTTTACCAATAAAATGTTTTTTCATTGAATAAACCAAAAGAAGCTTCACATTACTATGAAACTTCTTTTAAATTGATATTTTATTCATCCCACGAATCTACATTTCTATAAGTATATATATTATTTTCCTTATCTTTGACTTGATTAATTCCAAAATCTTTAATAGCTTTTGCTATAGCCTTCATTTTGAACGGAACAAATAGTATTTTACACTCTTTATTATTTACTATATCTTTCAACTTCTTAGGCAATTTTTCTTTCATATCTGAAGTAACATTTTTTATTATTGATTTATCTGTATAAGCAACTATTACAGGAAGTTCATCATGAAAAATTGCCCTATCAATTTCATGTTCTACAACATCACTAGAATCAACTGTATTATCAGTCACTATTAATAATAGTGATTTAGAAGATGCCATTCTTTCATTTAATCTTGATAATAAAGTTTGTTTTGTACTACTATCTAAAACTTTATAAGTTTTTTGATGACTATCTACAAATTTAAAATCGTTATTAGGATTCTCACTCCATGCCTTTAACAGATTAAAATATTTTATATCAGAATCTGTAGGATTTGTTGTTCCACATCCGTTAAAAGCAACATAAATTCCATTTCTATAAGCCATTATATCAACTCCTTTAATTTATAAAAATTTATTTTTTCTTTATTATTAGGATATATTACTATAGTTATCTTTGATGGATGTTTTATCTTTATTCTACTTACTTTGAAAGTCCATATTAATAACTCTAGTAATTCTTGCTCTAATATATCTATTTTATCTTCAATCCTAGTTTGTCCACTTCCAAGTAATGGAATAGAAACTGATTTACCTGCATACACTCTATCAATTTCACTCCAAAAGTTCATCAACGCATATACATAATCCTTCAGTAAAATCTTTGCTTTATTATCTTTATCAAACCTAGTTAAAGCTGTAAATAAATACTCATTTTTATATTTACAAATAGTACCTAGTGGATATCTTTTCTTTTTCCCAACCCCTCTATCATTATTTATAGAATATTCACCCATTTTTTTTGTACTTAAATATTTATCGATTTCATCATCAAAATCTTCTAATGAGCCTTTCAGTTTAGTTGTTATAAATATTCCATTAAGACTATTTTTAGCAATTATATCATCATCAACTATTGTGTCAAAATATTCATTAAAAGCAATAACTTTTAACTCTTCCTCTTCAAATATATCGCCTAGCTTCACTTCTAATGTTGAACCATTTATTCTTAGTTTAATTGACTCCATTTTATTTGCTCTTATCCAAAGTACTAAATAAATTAATAGTAAAACAATTGATACAATAATAAATATTATTACTTTATTTTTATATTCACTAGGAATTTCAAAGAAAATTGTTGCATAAGTATAAATTCCCCCAATAACACCTACTATTGCTAAAAACTCCTTAATTAACTCTTTATCGCATAAACTCACTTTTTGCTTTTCAAACATTTTCCCACCTCCTTTATATGTATATTTTAACATAAAAATACTATTTTATCTCCAAATGAGTTGCTTTAGTTTTAAAAGTTGACATGAAAATAAACTTATAATTTTGTTATGTAACATAAAAATTCAATTTCATTTAACAAAAAATTGGAAATACTATTTAGTGCTTCTATCCTTATATTCAAACTATAAAAAAAATTATGTATTTTTCATTATCTTACTTTTTTCTATTTCTTTAACTATTTGAGATTTAGGAAATTTACCTTTTTTAAAATTAGCAAAAAAGTGTAGTGGATTTTTGTAAGATATCCTTATAAAAAAGTAATTAATATACTCGAGTATTGAAAATATATAAATAAATATACCTATAACCCTATAATTTATAGATACTTTAATCATTAAAAATATTGGAATATAAATAATAACTAAAAATAAATTAACTATTTTTAACTTTGAATATACATAAGGAATTTTCTCTGAAACTTTTTTCTTATCTATTCTTCTTAAACAAATCCACCAATATATTGAACCTTGTAGTAATATAAAACTCAATATTGTTAATGGATAAATAATAATAAGTGTATGAATAAATCCTTCTCCTATCTCTACAAATACAAGCCACCATGCAATATATACAACCCAAAAATTAGGTATAGCCATAACTTCACATATAGCTAATCTTTTTAACTCTTTTTTTAGTAATTCTCTAGAATCCATTTTTTTCTTTTTTATAATTGTTGATTTCAAAATTATCTCCTTTTTCTACTTAATAACTTCATATTCCCTTAATATTATGAAGTATTTTCTATCTTTCTTCATCCTATTTAAACTCACATAATAATACAATGGCCATTAAATCCCATTGATAATATCTATAACTAAGCAACCATAAAATAACAATTTTATGGTATAAAAAATAAGCTTCTTTGAATGTAAACTTCTCTTAAATCAAATCGATATTTTATTAATACTTATCAATATTAATTCCATGAATTTACTCTAATCTATTATAGAAATTTAACCATTTAGATATTCTATATTACTTATTATTTAACATTAACCTTAAATATTTACTCATTTCATATTATAGATTTTTACTTTTTAATTCGTCAACAATGTCTGAACTACTATACCCCCTTAACGCAAGCATACTAATTTCTAATATATATTCATCATAGGATAACTTATCTTCTATCAAAACACGCTTAGTATTTGAAAATATCTCAAAGAACTCAACATAAGAAATTGTTAATGTCGTCACTTTATCAAACATTTTTTCAACAATAATAGATATATTTTGTGGCGTGGAACTTCTGTTATAACAGTATGTATATAATCCATAATATATTTCACAACATGGCACCAAATCCATTTGACAAACACTCTTTATTAGTTCTACCATATTTATTGCTTCCTCATATTCACCTATTATAACTTGTCTAAAAGCTAAATATCTGATTACTTCACTCTTTTCTATTATTGAAAGTTGACTATGTTTTGTAGGTTTTTGAGATATTTCTTTTATACGATTGTATACTTCTTTATAATTATCCATATCTAGTTTGCAGGCCGCTTGTATTAAAATATTTTCTTGTTTCGCTGCCAAGCGTATTGTAGAAATATAAAATGTTAAAATAATATATGCAATGTATAGAATAATAAATAAAGTAAAATTAGCTTCTTCCCAATCAATTGAGTATATTGTCAATATTCCCAAAATAAAACTCAATGTTGTTTCAGCATAACTTCTTGTACTAATATAAATCGCTACTGAAATTACAAGAATTAGTAATCCCAATAAATAGGTTTTAGACCAACCTGAAGATAAATAACTCCTTATACCTAAATCAAATAAATAAATTACAACTAGAAATAGAACTGGCATGCTCCTAAAAAGCGTATATATAACATTTTTTAAAGCTCTAAGAACTTCAAATAAGCTTTTACTTTCTTTCACTTATTATCCCCCTTTTTAGGATAATTTTCCATAAGAATCCTAAATACCTCTTGCCCTGTTATTCCATACTTATTTCCAATATTCCATAAATCTTTTTGTAAAACTTCAAAAGATAAATCAAATGGAATATTGCCCAACTTCTTTAGCATAATTTTACAATCCATTATAATAAGTTTTTTTTGATTATTCCTCATAATATTCCCCCTAATATAATTTTCAAAGAGCGAGCAATTCTATGAAAAATCAAGCTATTTTTTCATATCAACTTAACAGATTCTTAATTTTAAATTTAACATTTTATAATTTACGTGCTAGTAATTCATATTCATCTTCCGTTATATAAGAGTCATTAAATGAAGGTTGTTTTACAAAAATCATTAATCTTTCAATCTTCCTTAACTCTTTATCTTCTAAATTAGGAAACTCTTTAACTCTAAATTTCTTAACTTGTGTGAACCATTCTTTCTTCTCATGAGCTCCACCAGAATGTAAGTACATTCTATGAGCAAAACTTGTTTTCTCTTTATTACCAACCATTCCTACATATATAACTTTATCATTTTTATCATAAAGAAAATAAATTGCATTTTTACATTTTTGATAATTTTCAATAATATATTTTTTATCTTTACAGTAAGCATGTTCATTTTCTATTTTTTCTTTAACTATCTTAATAAATTCTTCTCTATTCATAATATTAAATATCCCCTAGTAATTTTCCAATATAATGTTAACATATTTTACCTTTCAAATCCAATCCCTAAAATAAAATTCATCTTTTATTCAACAAAAAAAGGACTGATAAATCAGTCCCTTAATATTATGTAATTATCTTTGAACCCTTTGTACGATTGCACTTCCAACAAAGCGTTTGTAAATTTTCTTCAGTAGACATACCACCTTTTGAAAGTGGTATTATATGGTCAATTTCTAATAATAAATTCTTTTCATCATTTGTCGATAATCCACATTGTTGGCAAGTGTAATTATCTCTTTGTTTTATTTTTTCTCTTAATTTTGAAGTCATCAATGCTCTTTGACCTGCTACGCTTTTTCTAAATTTTACACGTTCTGAAAGATATTCCACAAAATTATTTAGATTATTTATATCTAATTTAATATCATAACGATTTGATTTATTTCCACCTGGACTTACATATCTGAATGTGTAAACAGGAAAATATAATGTACTAAAATCAACTACTTTAAAGCCTAGCTTTAACATAAATTTCTTCATACTAAATGTTCTTATAAGATATGGAATATCATTTTTAATAGATGCTTTAATCTTCTCAAGCTCGTTATTGAGTAGTATTTTTCCTTCTTCAGCTGCTGAAAAATTATTTAATACATTTTCAAACTTCTCTAATGATTCTTCATCTGCTTTTATATTGAAATACTTACATAGATATTTAAATGGTTGCATACCAGCATTTTTACACACTGTTGCAGAACAATCATATATGTATTCTGATTTTTTTGCTTTTATCTGTTCACTTCTTTTAAAATTATATCTACTTGAATCTTTAAATTCAGCAGTACCATAGCTTACTTTTTTAACTCCTGCATAAGTTTCTTTAAGCTCCTCAATATGTTCATTCAATTCATTGCAACTTATAATATAACTATTTAAATCATTCTTTAGTTTATTAAATTGCTCTCCTTTAAAATACGTATATTCATAAACTTTCCAAGCTATAAATAAAATTATAAGTGTACTAAACATTCTATTTGCCTCTTCCTTTCATTTTATTACATACTTTGCCATTATATCATAAATGTTTTAAAAGATAAATTTCAAAAGTATTAGCATATATAAAGTTAATATCACAAATATATTAATTATTAATCCTAGTATTTTTTTATCTTTAACTTACTAGATTGCAATATTTGAACCACTTAGAACATCATGTATATCATTATCATCATAGTCTATATAACCAAGTAACATCTCTTCTAAAGTATCATAATTATAGATTCTACCTTCAAAGTTGTTGAAACTTCTTGGATTAACTTCACTCTTACTATTTAAACTTTTTTTATTTCTTCCTTTAGCATAGTTAATTGCATTAATTAAAAATTTACTATTAACCTTATTAGTTTTTTCTTTAACATCTTCACAAGCTTTTTTAACTATTTCAATATCATTTTCTAATGCTACAGTTATTAATTCTTGCGAAACTATACCATCATTAACAGTTTCTTTTATAGTAGTAATCCTTTTATCTTCTCCCCCTATTACCTCTTCAATAGTTTGTTGTCCATCTATTGGTGTATTTCCATTACTATCAATATTTATTTTTTTCTTAACTTCATCCTTAACAGTTATAAAGTTATTTATATCAACTATAAAATACCTGTTATTCTTATGCTCTCTATCAACTATTATCAAATTTTTTTCTTCTAAACTCTTGATTGTAGTTGATATTCTATTTTTAGAAGTTGTATTAAATGCAACTAAAATATCTTTAATTTGTAGATAACAATAACCATAATTATGGTTATGAAATTCAAAGAATAGTTCTAATAAATATTGTTCATTTATGGATAGGTTTAAAGTTCTGATGTATTGTCTAAATTTTATAAAATCTTTTGATACTTTAGCCATTTAATCCACCTCCTTAATTAAACTTCGTTAAGTTATGTTTTGATTTTATCACCTTAACAAAACTTCGTCAAGATTGTTTTTAAAAAACTTCATAAAACTTCGTTAATATGATATAATATAAATATATAAACTTAGTAAAATCAATTGTTGGAGTGGGTATTAATGAGTGAAAAAATTAATAAGAATAAAACTGATTTAAAGAATAGAAAAAGGTATACTGCTAGTTTTGACTTAAAATTATTTGAAGCTATGAAAACTTATAGTGATGAAACATCTATACCATTCAGTAAGTTATTAGATAAAGCAATGTATAAATTCTTAGAAGATAATAATTTGCTTAACTATATAGAAAATAATTCTAAAGAGTAGATAAAATATTTCTGCTCTATTTTTTTATATTAAAACAAAAAAGTAATTAATATAATAAAATTGTAATTAATATAAAAAGAAAAAGTAATTAATATAGTGTATTCATTTGATACCAAAGTAACTTAATCGGGTATTAAAATCATATCTAATAATTTTACTCATGTATCAAAACAATACCCTATTAATTTAAATAGGTATCAATTTAATACCTATTTATTTTTAAATTATACACTCTACATAATGAAAACAAAAAGACTTAAACCAAAGTATTTGTTTGATTTAAGCCTTTATATTACTAAGTTATCTTTTCCTTATTATGTATCAGAACTCTTAACCTATTTAGTTATATATTGCAGTTTCCTTATTTTCAGGTTCAGTAAATATATTTTTAGAATTAACATCAGATAACTCACCTCTTATTTTACTTAAATAATCTTGGTTAGTTATCACATAAATATTATCCTTCTTAATTAAAGGAGTAATTCTTTCAACAGTATTTACTAAAAAACTCTTATTATTAATAACCTTTAAGAATTGCTTTGGTTGATTTGCCCTTGATAAAGGATATAGCCTTGTACCTTTTCCCCCTGCTAAAATTAGCGCGTATATCACACAATTCCACTCCACGTAGTACTATGCTTTATTATATGAGTGATTTTTCACAATTGTGAAATCTTAATATGAATATATAATATAAGCCCATTTAAATTTTCAAAATCTAAACTTTCACAATTGTGAAGTTTTAGCATTACTTCATTATCCTTTTAACTAAATTCAACTTATTTTTATAAGGTGCAAATCTAATATTAAATTCAATAAAAGTTCCTCTTTTCATAACAGATTTATTATGAGTAAATGTTTCAAAACTTTCTTTTCCATGATACTTTCCTACTCCACTACTTCCCACTCCTCCAAAAGGTAAGTTAGGATTAGCTACATGAATAATAGTATCATTTATAGTAACTCCACCAGATGTAGTTGATGTTAAAACATATTTTATTTTCTTCTTACTTTCTGAAAAATAATATAATGCTAAAGGCTTTTCTCTATGATTTATAAACTTAATTACATTATCCAAATCCTCATAAACCAATATAGGTAATATAGGTCCAAATATTTCATCACTCATAAGAGGTGAATTTAAATCTGGTTTAATTATTAATGTTGGCTCCATATATAAATTATCTTCATCTATATTTCCTCCATAATAAATTTTTCCATCATTTAAATACCCACTTAATCTTTCTAATGACGATTTATTAACTATTCTAGGGTAATCTTCACTATTCCTTACATTTTCCCCAAATTGAATCCTTATTTCATTTATTATTAATTTTAATAATTCATCTTTTACAGATTTATGCACACACAAATAATCAGGGGCAACACAAGTTTGTCCTGCATTTAAAAATTTTCCCCATACAATTCTTTTAGCTGCAAGTTTCAATTTTGCATCAGAATCAACTATACAAGGACTCTTTCCTCCAAGTTCTAATGTTACTGGAGTTAAATGTTGTGCTGCCTTTTGCATAACTAACTTCCCAACTCTAACACTACCAGTAAAAAATATATAATCAAATGGTTTGTCTAAAAGAAGTGAAACAGTTTCTTTTCCTCCTAATGGATTTACTACTCTTAAATATTCCTCTGGAAAATTTTCATTAATTAACTTTTCCAATAATAAAGCTATATTTCTTGAATTTTCAGATGGTTTTATTATTGCTGTATTTCCAGCTGAAATAGCCCCAATTAATGGAGCTATAACTAATTGAAATGGATAATTAAATGGCCCTATAATCAGTGTTACACCATATGGCTCTTTATATATATAACTTTTAGATGGATAATAAACTATAGGAGACTTTCTTTTCTCTTCACTACTCCACTTTTTTACGTTTTTTATATGAAAATTAATATCATCATATAAAATTCCTACTTCAGTTACATATCCTTCAAAATTTGATTTTCCTAAATCTTTTTTTAATTCACTTAAGATTTTATCTTCATTTTTTTTAATTATATCATTTAACTTTTTTAAGTTTTTAATTCTATAATCAACATTTATAGTTTTTCCAGATTCAAAAAATTCTTTTTGATTCTTAAATATTAAATTTATATCTTCCATAAAATATTCTCCATAATATATTTATACTTTATAATACTTCATAATACTTCATATTTTCTTTAATAATCTTATTAGGTATAACAAATTCTGAAATTCCTGATGCATAAGGAGCTATTTCATATAATTCAAAATAAATTACAAGCTTCTTATTTTTAATATAAAAATTTTGATTTTCATTTATTCCATTAAACCCATCTTTTCCAGTAAAATATCTATCTGGATCCTTTTTTATTTGTCTTGAAATTTCATTATTTATTACATCTTTATAAAGAAAATCTTTTTTAAAAATATCTTCAAGCTTCAATTCATTGCCTGTTGCAACCTCTATATTATATGCAACTCTATTTGTAATTCCATGAGCTCCCCCAGTAAATTGATAATAATCTATATAAAAACTTATAATATCATCTTTATTAGTAATTTTATATCTTGCATATAATTGATAACTTATTAACGGTGAAGGATTATCTTTAAAATACTCATCTGCTATCCCCTTAGCCTCCCCTATCCAAAGTTGTGTCCACTTTATAATCTTATCATTAATAATCTTTTCTTGTTTATTATTATTTAACCCCTTTATTTGTGGAATTATTACATTAATATCTAAATAGTTATTTTTAGACTTATATACTTTATCCACAATTTCAATATTAGAATTATCCTCAGTTATACAGATAGTTTTTAACATAGCCTGTGGATAACTAATATTTATTGTTAATATTGTTAATATTATAAAAATGCATATTTTTAGGCGTTTCATAAAACAATCCTCCTCTAAATTCGCTAATAATCACACTCTTTTTATTATTATCTACAATATTGTTAATAATTATTAACTTATATATCAACAAATTTTTAACAAGTTATCCACAGACACTTGTGGATTATGTGCGTAACATCTAGTTTTTGTTAATTTTATAATTTTTTTCATATTTTTAACTATATTCTTTTATAAATTTATAACTTAAGCTTATTTATACACAACATAAAAAATAAATCTTAATTTAAAATAAAACTCCAAAAAAAATAGGAACTATCGCACTAAAACTTTTATACACAATATATTGTTTTAAAAAATAAAAATCAATACAATATATTTTAGTATTTATTCTTAATGCGACATCCCCATATTATAATACTTATTTTCTTAATTATTACTATTGATCAACGTCCTTAGTTTTACCTGATGTTAAAATAAGTTCATTTAAGCCCTTAAGCTCATTATATGTAAGCTCTCTCCATTTTCCAATTTTTAAATCACTTAAATTTATATTCATAATCCTAATTCTTTTAAGCTTTACAACTTCATACCCTAAAGATTCACACATTCTTCTAATTTGTCTATTTAAACCTTGAGTTAAAATTATTCTAAATGTATTATTGCCTTCTTTTTTAACATAACATTTTTTTGTAACTTGCCCTAAAATTCTGATTCCGTTACTCATTTTCTTAACAAATTCATCATTTATAGGTTTATTAACAGTTACTATATACTCTTTTTCATGATTATTTCCAGCCCTTAATATTTTATTAACTATATCACCATCATTAGTCATTAATATTAATCCCTGAGAATCTTTATCTAATCTACCTATAGGAAATATTCTTTTTTTATGATTTACAAAATCAACAATATTGCCCTTTACCTTATGTTCTGTTGTACAAGTAATTCCTACTGGCTTATTAAGAGCAATATAAACTAATTCCTCTTCCTTAGAAATTAATATTCCATTAACTCTAACCTTTTGTCCCTTTGTAACTTTAGTTCCCATTTCAGCTTTAACTCCATCAATAGTAACTAATCCTCTTTGTATTAATTTATCTGCTTCTCTTCTTGAACAAAAGCCTGATTCACTTATATATTTATTTAATCTTACACTATCCCCTCTATCATTATGAACAATTACATTTTTATTTTTTACTGACTTTTGTTTCATATAAACCTTCCTTTGTTTTTATTTTATAAATTTTTAGACCCTTAGAGTCAAAAACTCCAAAGGCCTAACCTTTATCATTCTAATTTACCTTATGCTCTAGGCCCGAATTATTAAATCTAACCTTTAAATTTTTTCTATAAATAAAATCTTCTGTTTTTTCCAATGAGTTGTGCTTTAATTCCTTTCCTGTAACTGTTACAACTATACCTGTTGATTTTATCATTTGATTTTCATTAGCATATTCTATAATCTTATATATTGCTGTATCAATACTTTGATCTAAAAGATTAGTTTCCTCAATTAACTTTGCTCCTTTTTCTGTTGAAGATGAAATATTTAAAACCCTATTAAATCCATTTATATCTAACTTTATAGTAGAAGTTGTGTCAATTACTATTGTTCTGGTAACAACATTATACCTATATATTATCGCCATTGAAAAAACTAATATAAATACAACTAAAATTGATATATATATTTTAACATCTTTTAGTGTCTTTTTTTCATTAGCATTAATTTCCTGACCTATTAATACATCTTCATTTAATTTAACCTTTTTAAATTCACCTAAAGCTGTAAGAAGAATTGCATCTTTTTTATTTTTCCATACAACAATACCATTAACAGTTAATCCAGCTTCATATTCTACTATATCTTTTACATCACTATTCTTACTATCATCAACACTAGTTTCAACCATTTGTAAGTAATCTTGAATATTTTTATATTTATCATTTCCAAAAATTAATGTATAAACAATTATATAATCCCTATATTTCTCAAGAAACTTCTTATTAACTCTTGTAAACATATGTAACTTACTAAATGGTATTTCAATATTATTTATAAAACTATCATATAGCTCAAAATTAGCTGCTATATACATTGATATAGTTACCAACTCATTTCTTTGAGAATAACTTACTTCTCTTGAAATTAAATCTTTTATAAGAACCTTATATTTTATTAATTCATCTACTAAGATATTAATTTCTTTGCCTCTTTCTTCTATTACATAATTACCAATTAAAAATAAAGGCTTTACTGATGAAAATTTATACTTACCGCTTTGAAATTTATCCATTTATTCCCCCTAGTTATCATTTCTCACTTTTATCAATAAGTCTTCCTGTTACTATAACCCTTCTCTTTGATCCAATAGTACATGTTATCAATGTAATTTTTTCATAATCTGCAGTGTCTAAAACTTCTACTTGCTCTGGTTCTACAATAAAACTTTCATCAACTTCATATGTATATTTTCCACTTTTAGTAGTTACAATTACCTTATCTCCAGGCTTAACCTTATATAAATTTATAAAAGCATCTGTAAAATCAGAAACTCTATGTCCTGCAACTGAAAAATTTCCAACCTCTCCTGGCATTGCTGATTCTGGAAACTTACCTAAAAAATACTTTATTACATCTTCAGTTACCCCTTCGACAACAGGCTGCTTTAATCTAATTGATGGAATTTCCATTATTGCTATAGGAGTATATCCATTTATTGAATCTAAATTTACATCCTCATGACTTTCATTATTTGTATTATCTTCTTTTAACTGATTTTCAAAACTCTCTAACACTTCATTTTGCTTATTAGAAGTAACCATTTTCTTATAAACTACTGTACCTATTATACTAACCCCTATAAGTATAAGCAATATACCTATAAACCTTCTAAACTTATCCAATAAATCAACCCCTTAATTAAATTTTATTTTTATTTCTCTAAATTTGTACATATATAATTTTTTCTACATATATTATAACATAAGGACTAAAAACATTAATATATTTTAATGTAAAGTATATGGGGGGAGTTTTTTATGAAATATAATAAGGATAATATTATTTATATTGATTTTACATTTAAAAGGAAAAAAATTAATTCTAAGCCTCATTTATTTTTATATAAACTTTACTCAAGATTGATAAAAATTTTTCCATTTAGATTTACATCTAATAAAAATAAAAATCAATCTATATACACAAACAGAAAAACATCAAATTATTAATTTTTATTATCCCATTATTATTTTGAAATAAAATCTTATGTTAAAATATATATAATACATTTAAATCTTTAATATTATTATTGCTTTGCAATAAATAATAACTATATTTTAATGAGGTGATTTGATGAAAATAGGAATGGGATATGACGTACATAAATTAGTAGAAAATAGAGATTTAATTTTAGGCGGAGTTAAAATTCCATATGAATTAGGATTACTTGGTCATTCTGATGCTGATGTACTTTTACATGCTATAATGGATTCTCTTCTTGGAGCTTCTGCTTTAGGAGATATAGGAAAACACTTTCCTGATACAGATGAAAAATATAAAGATATTTCAAGTATTGAATTACTAAAACATGTTGGTAAGCTCTTAGAACAACATAACTATATAATTGGAAACATTGATGCAACAATAATAGCTCAAAGACCAAAAATGGCACCTCATATACCTGATATGAGAAAAAATATAGCTAATGCATTAAACATTTCCCTTGATCAAATAAATGTTAAAGCCACAACTGAAGAAGGTCTTGGCTTTACTGGAGAAGGTCTTGGAATATCTTCACAAGCTATTTGTTTAATTCAAAATAAAAATTAAGTTTTATAACATTAATTATAATCAATAAACTTAACGAATTAAAAATTAAAAGTGGTAAGTTATTAACTTAATTCTTATAACTTACCACTTTTTATATGTAATTTATTCTTAAAATTTTTTATAATTTCTTAGATATAAAAAAAAGAAGTAATAAAAATTACTTCTTCTTGGTGCGCCATCAGGGGATCGAACCCGGGACACCCTGATTAAGAGTCAGGTGCTCTACCAACTGAGCTAATAGCGCATAAATGGAGCGGGTAGTGGGAATCGAACCCACCTTTCCAGCTTGGAAGGCTGGAGTATTACCGATATACGATACCCGCATACTTGACAATATAATTATACTTAATAAAAATTATATTGTCAATATTTTATATAACCTCAGTAAGATTTTTTTGTAATACGTTTCTAAAAAGCTCCCCTGATTTTCTATCAGTTGTTGCATTTTTACATATATCTAACCATGTTTTAAGTTCTTTATCAGTTTTCTTATTAATTTCTTCTTGTCCACTTGACATATAGCTTGATTCTAAAACAAATTTTCCAAGCTCCTCTGAAGTTTCAAACATTTTTATATAAAGAAATTCCCTACTATCACCATACCACGTCCTATTAAATTCTCTTAAAAATTTTTTTACTTCTCTTATAGCTTTATCATTTGGAAAATCCCAAAATCTCTTTAAATCAGAAACATTTTTTCTCATTTTATCTGCTTCTTCTCTTGTAATTTTTTCAGAACTTTCACCATCATTTATTATTTCCTCTACTGGCTTTATTGGAACGTATGAAATAGGACCATACTTACAATTTATCCAAGTATAAAATGCTTCTTGTAAAAAAGAATATTGTATATATCCAATAAATACTTTAACATTAGGGAAATATGCCCATATACTATTTAATCCACCATATTTAGAAAAAATCAAAGTATGCATATAAACACTTTTATCAGTAGGCAAATTTTTCATAAACATATGACCTCTTATGGTCCTATTTTCCATAATAAAGTTTTTCCAATACTCAAAAGAATTATAATTTTGTCTCATACTATCACCTTCCTTAACAATGTTAAATATAATATATTATATTTATAATACACCACTTAATGGTACTGCATAACTTATATTTATTCATCAGTATATTTAATATTACATTTATAATATACCACTTAATGGTAGTTCTAATCAACTAGAAAACGTTTTTATAAAATGTAAATTTGATATTTTACTTTATTTAGAATATAATATAAGTAGATATTTATATAATTCTAAAGAATTAAAAGGGGGCAATCTATTGTACAATTGTGAAATATGTGGAGATAAAGCTGATGTTCATCATATAGTTCATAGAAGTGAAGGTGGTTTTGATATTGAACTTAATTATAAGCATCTTTGTGCTTTTCATCATCGTGGTAAAAATGGTCCACATCAAAATCAATTTGTTGATCTTCAATATAAAATTGAGATGCAAAATAAATTGTACAATACTTTAAAAAAGGAATATTATTCACCAAAAGAAATTTCTCAAATCTTAGGAGTTCATAATAATTCCTTAAAAAGATTACTAAAAAATTTAAAAAGATATAAGGAAGGCTATAAACGTGATGATATAATTTTTACTCTAATGGGTTGTGTGAAATATAATATAGATACTCTAGAAGAATTAGCATTAGATTTATTAGTTGAAGTTTTATAATAATTATACGGAGTTGTTTTGCTAAAAATTAGTGTACAACTCCTTTTTCATATAAAATAAAAAAAGTTAACTATTTCTAATTAACTTTTTAATACTTGGGTTTCTTATCAATATGGAGCGGGTAGTGGGAATCGAACCCACCTTTCCAGCTTGGAAGGCTGGAGT
>ERZ772819.769-NODE-769-length-26988-cov-9.626740_pt1 | contig 26988 bp, 43 predicted proteins | sample MGYA00580860_ERZ772819 | MGnify/ENA primary metagenome ERZ772819 (study PRJEB29015, sample SAMEA2737683) | human gut metagenome | biome: human gut; feature: human-associated habitat; material: faeces | place: China | collected 2012 ...
CATTTTTTACCATGTAATTTAGACAAAAATAAAAGGCACTTTTTCAGTGCCCTCGAAATATCAACCCTTATTTTTTATTACTCACTTTTCTAACTTGTGATTCTTCTAGTTCTATATTTTGTGGAAATTGAACTTGTTTAAACCAATTACTAACTGCGTCAGCAACTACACTTTCATCATCTGTATCTATATAATGATAAATATCACCATTTTCACCTTCACCAATACTATAACTTATTTCGTCTGTAGAACCTTCTCCTTTACCATCTTCAATAGTTTCTGCTGAAATTGATGTAGGTGAGCATACACAGTTATATATTACATATAATCTTTTATGTGTACTTCTTTTCTTCTTTCTTTCAAATAAAAATGCTCCTTGAGGTGATACATCTCCTGAATTAACTTTAATCCCACCTTTAACTATAGTATTTCCAAATAATAATGCCTGTTCCTCTGATGTTAATGCTAAAACAGTTAAGGTTCCTTCACCACCTACAAAGTCATAACCATTCTCTACTACTTTGTCATCTGCCCATTCTTGGTCATTTTCATACTCTAATTTATTCTCTATTTTTTTAGCAAATAAAATAGGTACTGGTGTTTTATATGTTCCATCTACTAGCGGAGCAAAATGTATATTTGATAAACCAGCTAATACTTTTTTCTTTTTTGCCATTATTTTTCTTCTCCTTCATCTAAATAATTTTCATATATAAAAGTTAAACTTCTACCATAAGCACCATCAGACTCAATATCTTTTCCACTGTTATATTTAAAGTCATAGCCCTTAAGTAAAGTTTTGATTTTTTTATAATTATCTAACTTTGATTTCTTTGTTGTCCAATAATTAATACAAATATAATAAGTTTCTGATAAATTTTCATTATCAAAAAAATTACTATCTTCATCATCATAAATATTAAAAATAATATACTCCTCAGCTTCACCTTCAAATTTTTGAAAACCAATAGGTATATTTAACTCTTCTAATATTTCAACTAACTTATTATGCATAACTACCTCATTAAATTTTCTTTTAACTCTTTTTTCATAGCAGAAACTGCATTATCTTTCGCTTTACGAAAACCTCTTTTAATCCACTTCTTTCCTGCCATTCTTCTAGTACCATGCTCCTGATAATATCCTCTTTCAACAACTTCTCTATCATCACTTACAATTCCAATAACACTAGTTCTATTGAAACCTGAGCCTTTTCTTTTTATTTTTCCTAAACTATCTCGTAGCTCACCCGTATCCTTAGGAACTGTCTCTCTCATAGATTCAAGAACAACTTTATCTCCTTTATCAAGTACTTTATCCATTTCTTTAGCACTTGCTCTTTTGGACATATTATTTAATCTATCTTGCAATTCCTTACATTCTAAAGTACTCATTCCCACTATTCTATCACTCCTTCAATTTCTAATATTTCATCTCTTTCTTCAAGGTTATTAATTCCTAAAATATTATAAAATTTATCTTTATAAGCAATCTTATATTTAGTAGTAGCTTCTTTATCATTACTTAAGTCTAAATACTCAATATATCTTATAATAAATTTCTTTCTAAATTTAGTAGATACTTTTCCATTAGATGTGCTTTCTAATGTTTTAACATTATTTATTTCTTTAATATCTCCCCAAACAGTTCTGCAATGGCCCCATTCATCATCGGATAAAGCTCCCCCTTTATTTTTAAGGAAAATACCAATATGTTTAGACATAACATTAATTAAATCAGTTAAAAAAATAAACATTTTTTCTTTTGATGCATCATGCTCTAAATAAGCAATACTATATAAAGAGTCATTAATTTTTACAGTATTTCCTGTTGATATTCCATGTATATAATGAGTTTTTAATTTAATAGATACTTTTAATCCAGTATCACTATACTTTAAACTATCTTGCTCCCTTATTGTTTTATAAGAGAAAAAGAGCTTTCCTTTTATAGAAAACTCTTTTTCATTGCAAGCATTATTATTTTCATCATAACTTTCTAAATAGTCACCATAATATAGAACACCATCATTAAAAGAATCAAATTTCTGTTTTCTTTTCAACATATCTTTTCACCTTATATTTATTTCTAATTTGATAAATTTCATTCAAATAGCTTTTATCAAACTCATTAGAACAATCATGCCATACATACATGCAATAATTCATGAATAGTGTTCTTTCCATCCCAGCTTTTGAATAATCTATTTCAGCTCCTAGTTTATGATCTAAAGTTATCTTTGCATCTTCAACTATATTTGATAGCTTATTTTCAGTAGATGCATCTTCCCAAGTTATATTTAGCCTTTCTTTTAATTGCTCAACTAAAGTGATTTTATCCATACCTACTATTTAGTAGACTTTCTTGAGTTTAAAGCTGCTGGAGGAGCTTCTGCAGTTTTTACTGTAATATATGCTGGATCTAAATCAGCTATATTAATTAATATAGAAACTGTATTATCATACGCTCTTCCTGTTCCATACATTTTAATCTTATAAACTCTTTTATCTTCTAAGAACTTTAAATCATCACTATATTCTATTACACCTTCTTTTGCTCCACCAATTCCCATGAAGTACTCTTCTGGTAAACAAATAATTGCTTCACCATCTGATAATTCATTTGATATTTCAACATCTGTCGGAAATGGGAATAAATTATTTACATAAGCTCCTGCACTATTTAAAACAGTTGTTGCAGGCATTATCTTAGATAAATAATCAGATTGATTACAAATTAATAATACCTTGTTAAACTTTCTATTTCTGCCCTTTTCATTCTTTACAAGCTTAGATAATAACTGTCCATACTCTGCTGGAGCGAATGTAGTTACTTTTACTGCTTCTTTCTTTGGATATTTACCACCAGTTATAGTAACATTTTCAGATACATCTCTAGTTAATCCAATAGGTTGATTTTTACCATCACCATCTACTATTGCCTTTTCTAATCCACATAATAAAGCATCTTTTAAAAACATTCTTATATATCCATCTAAGAATACTGGACCTAAATCAAGCATATCTTTTTCAATAACTGCAAATGCACTTAATTTATATTGAGTGACGTCAATAGTTCTAAATGCACTTGTTATTTCCTCTGTAATAGCTGAATTAATTTCACCCCACACAGCAGTTTGTACAGTATGATCATTAAGTATCCATTTAGTTAAATACTTAACTGAAACAAAATTTATTTTATTTAATAGCGGATGCTCATCAGTTAAATCTTTATATACATCTTCTATAATAGTTTCAGGCATGATATCAGTTAACCCTGTCATTGCTTGTTGTGGATTAGCTGATTTACCAGCTTCTATTAACTTATTATAATAATTAGTTTCTTGTGGAGTTAACTGTCTATATCCTCTTTGAGCTAATATAGTTTGATTTCCATGAGCTTCTTCAAAGTCTTGCTTTACAACATCAATTATTGATTGTTGGAAGCCACACCATGCCTCTTGAATTTCTGTTTCATTTCCTGAAATCATTGCCTTTTGTAATGCATCTACTGCATCCTTTTGTTTTAAATTAGTTATACTTAACATTCCCATTTTTATTTCTCCTATTCATTTTATTTTAAAAGTGCATTAAAAAAAGAACCTAACGGACTTTGTTTTGGTTCTTCTTCATTATCATTATTTAATTGTTCAGGTTCGTCCTCTACAGATGGATTGTCTTCCTCTTCTCTAGTACCATTTTTAATAAACTGTAACATTTCTTCTCTCAAAGATTTTTGATTTAAAGCTTCAAACTTCATTTGTTGCATTAAAGCTCTTTGTTGATTTAATAATGTATTTGGGTCTATAGAACTTTGTGCTATTTCATCACAGAATCCGTATTCCAAACATTGCTCTGGCGTTAGAATAGTTTCAGCTTCCATCATTTCTATAAGCTGCTCTTCAGTAAGATTCTTAGCTCTATTTAAATATATTTGTCTATTTGACTCCATCAACACATCTAAATCATCAGCATGTTTTCTTAACTGCTTTGCATTGCCACTTACCGTCATCCACATTTCATGAATCATCATTGATGTACCAAGTCCCATTATAATTTTGTCACAAGCCAAGCATATAACACTTGCTACAGAATAAGCAAATCCATCTATATAACAAGTTTTCTTACATTGTTTTCTAGATAGCATATTATATATAGCCACTCCTTCTTTGACACTGCCACCATTACTATTAACAAATAACTCTATCTCATCATTATCTGGTATTTCATTTAACTTTTGTCTAAAATACTCTGCTGATGTTTCTGAATCATCATACTCCCAAGTATTCCAATTAAACTTACCATAAGCAGTAACTTCATCATAAATATAAAGTTGATGTTTATTACTATTTGCTAATTGATTGAATGCATATTTCAATTTAGCTCTATTCATCTTTCTCACCCCCTTTCAAGTTCTTAACTGCATCATAATTTTTAGTTACAAAGTGCTTTTTACTTTCTTCAGTATTTAAAGCTGGATAATCAATCAATGCTCTATTTTCATCAATACACATTGTTCCTGAAGAAATAAGTTTGTCCAACTTATCAGCAACTTCAATAATATCAATATGATTAACTTTTGATGTATCCATTTTTGCATAATTTCCTTTTTTCCATTTCTCATAACCCTGCTTACGACTTAGTTCTCTGCTAATCATCTTAGCATAAGGATCTACTGCATTTGTTATAAATGAATTCATTACTTCTTTCATATTAGTTATATTGCCTAACAATAATGAATTAGGTATCTTTATAGCTTGTGCTACTGTTTCAAATATGTCCTTTTTCAACGAAATAATATCGGCTGAATCTTTAACATTGTTTTTAGGAGATATATCCTCTAAGTTATAACCTTCATATTCTGGATAAATAACATTATCACTTTCAATAAATGTTTTAAGCTGCTCTTTAATAACCTCTTCAAATATTTCATTAAATTCAGCATCTCCAGCTTCAATCCCATCAAGCTTCAATTTATATTTTATAGCATTAGACTTTTTATAAGTTTTAATTGCATGGCTTAATAAATCAGCATAATTTTGATGCAATCCATCTATTAATGTTTTTATCTTTTTATTTTCTAACTTAAAGAGATATACTTCATAAGCTCTATAACTTCTGTTTAACTGTAAATTTCCTATAGTAATTCCAGAATACTTATTACCTACCATAGGATATTCTTCAACAGAATACGAATCTGCACAGTATAAATTACCATTGTTCTCAATTACTAAAGCTTCTCCATAATCACTATAAAACATTTTTTCAATTACTTTGTACCAAAAATGGCTTGAATTATCATTAATATTAGCTGAATAATTCAAGATAAAATAATCTCTCTCTTGAACTTCTTCATGATTAACATATGTTTTTATTTCACATTTAGATATTGCATTCGCAATATAACTAATAGCTGTATATAAAGCTAATTCTTTAAAATAAATTTCTTGTCTTAAAACATCAATATCTATATCACTATCTTCAATAGATTCTACATCAACAGCTTTAGAATTCTTTTTTGGGTTAATATATGATTTTATATAATCTACTAATTTCACTAATTTCACCCACTTTCCCTTTAATTAAATTTAATAACTTTAAATGCCTTAGGATTAGCTTTTTTCTTTTCTTTTAATTCTTGTGCAAGGATAACAGCATTAACTAAAGCCATAAATCCATCTGTTTTTCTATAGTTAGGTTCTATCTTTCCATAACTAACATTTCCATTTTGAACTATCTTTTTAGTATTATTAGTAAACCATCTAAGTATAGGTACATCTCCCCAAACAAAATTATGATTTATAAATATCGAGTTAATTATTGGAGCAATCATCATAATATCGCTAGGTCTAATTCTTTTAATATTTTTCTTTTCATATGCATCAAATCCTATTTTCTTAAATTCGCTATTTAAAAATGAAAATCTAAAATGGTCAATTCCTATTTTCTTAATCTTATATTTAGTTCCCATTTTCAAAAACCAATCTGTTACTAAATGAGCTGCTACTTCAACATCTTCTATAAATGTCAAATGCCCTTTTTCTGCCCAGTCATTTAAAGGTGCTTTAATCCCCTTTAAGTCTCTTGAATGAGTACATACAAAAGTATGCTGAAGAACATAATACTTTCCATTAGTTCTAAATACTAAACAAACACTTACAAAGTCATTAGTCATAGCAAAGTCAACACCACCAACACACTCCATACCTTCTAAATTAATCATTTTTTTATTAGTTGCTAAAATATCATCCCATGTGGCAACTTCCAAATCTTTATTGCCTATAGGAAAATTCATTCTCTTTGCCATAAACTCTGGAAAATAATCTAATTTATATGGCATATCCAATACTTCTTTTTCTATAGTGCTTTTTAAACTTGGAAAATCATTAATAGATGGTATAGCTTTAATCCATTTATCTGGTTTATCCCATTCACTTTCTTCCTCTATTCTGCACCAAAATACTAAAGTTCTATTAAGTGAATTATACTCTTTTAATATATCTTTATTTTGATCTAGTTCCCTATCTAATAAACCACCTCTAACATGACCATTAGTAGTTATGGTTATTTCTCTGCCATGCCATACCTTCCCTAATCCTGACGCTAAAGTATTAACATTAGTAGTATCTTCATACTCATGCTTTTCATCATAAATAACACAACCAGTTCTTTTACTATCTTTACCTCTTTTACTTGAAGTATTAAACCTTAATACTGACTTGGTTTTTATTCCTGTAATCTCTGTTTTCGTTGCATGAAAATTTTTCTTTAATATATTCTCAAAACTCTTATTAACTGGTTCTTTTATTATTTCATAAACATCATTAAATGTTGTTTTAGCTTGATTTTCTGTATTAGCAAGTAAATCAATGTTATAACCTTTAATTCCATGATATGGACTTAAGAAATAGAATGATAAAAACGATATAAAGCCATTTTTTCCACTGCCTCTTCCTACGACTATTCTAACTTCTTTAAAGAATATATCTCCATCAGTTTTAAATACTCCAACTATTAGAGCAAATAAAAATACCTCCCATTCAATTAATTTGTATGGAAAGTACTTCTGTAATGATAAACCTTCTTCAATTTTCTTTTCATCAATATAAACATCTTCCCTTTCAAGAACTGGTATGATTATGTTGTTTATCATATCTTCTTGCTCTTTACAATGCTCTATCTCATTATTTAATATTTTTTCCATGTAAGGGTTTATATATTTACTATAGAGCTTCATCATCCTCACCTTTACCAGGATTAATATTTTTATTTTCAGGAATATCTAATCCTAATTTAGTTAATATATTTAACATTTGTGCTACTGTTTTATGTAAGCCATCTAAACTATCATTTCTTTTAACGCTAATTTGTTTCCCATTACTCCACTCAACAGCAACCCCGCGTTCTTCTATATCTAATATTAACTTATTCTTTATTGAATACATCTTCATATAAACATCAACTAAATCATTATAAAATAGCCCAGTAACTCCATTATTCTTAAGCTGATTTAACAAATCTTCTCTCATGGCTTCATAATCTTCTAAAGTTGTAGTTTCGTAGGTTAAAAGAGCTTCTTTTTTTAACTTATTAATTGCCCTCTTTGATTGTACTTTTTTGTTGGTAGTTTTTTGGGTATTTTTTGCCCTAAAATTGCCCTGTTTTGTGTCCAATTCGGACACTTTTTCACCTTTTTGCCTTATCCAACCAAATTTTTTACGCCATGTTTTTATGGTACTTTCTGATACATTATATTTGCCAGCTAGTTTAGCATAAGTCATTCCTGCAAGGTAGTCTTTTTCAGCCTTCATCTGAATTTTACTTTTTTTAACACTACTCATTTTAACCACCTCCTAACGTCTTTAAAATTGCCATATTTTTAACCTTATACCCCCTCATGTGTGTGCGAAGCTTTCTGTCTAAATACTATAACCCCCTTTCCGGTGCTAGTCCCCCATAAAAAAATAGGGTATAGGGAGGTAGGGGGTACTTTACCACCTTTCTTCTGTTAATGGTGTAGCTTTCTTCTTGCAAAAGTGCTTTTCAGGATGTAGTCTATTATGACAAGCTGCACATACAGCAACTAAGTTCTTATACTGTTTTCCTTTATAAGTATAATGTTTACTCAAAGCTAACCTTGGATACTTCCTAACAAACTGAACATGATGAACTGTATCAGCCTTAGTTATCTTACCTTCCTTCAAACATTCTTGACATTCATAATGCTGCTCTTCAAGAATTTCATTCTTCAAACCTTTTGTATCTTTATTACCTGCCCAATATTTACTCTTATAAAATCTCCAAAGCTCATTCTTAGCAATTAATTCTTTAATCCATTTTTCTAACTTTAAAGAATCCATTGCTTTTCTATATCCATTTTCAATCTATCAGAATGGGTTTTTAAATGCTTTAATAACTTTTGAGATTTAATCATAAGCTTTTCTCTTTCTTTTCCATTGTTTGTTGCAGATATCTTTTCGTCTAGCTTCTTAAGTTTATTTTGTTCTCTTAATACATAATTATCATAACAAGATGTTATATACTTATGATTACATTTATGACATTCAAAATAGTTAACTTCTATTCCATTAACATTTTTAACTTTCATTGCTGGATTATTAATTTCAAATTCAACATCACATATATCACATTTAACTTTCACATCTTTCTCCTTTCCATAAATAAAATAGCACCTAGTATTTCTACTAAGTGCTTTCTTGGTACAAAGGGTATTTGAGAACTTATGAGAGGTTATATAGTTAATAACCTTAATCCAGTAACTGCATTTCTATGCTTCGCTGGATTAATCTATCTATCTGACTATAATGCCTGTAGGTAAGGTCTTACTTGCCACCAATAGATATTTATTGCTTCACTCCCCTTATACTACCTACTGCCATATAAGGTTCATAGTTCGCTTTTGGAGGAGATAGTAAGAATTGAACTTACGTATATAGGTTAACAGCCTATTGTTCTACCATTGAACTATATCTCCATATTGCACCCAGTATTTCTACCAGGTGCTCTCTATTTTACAGGAGGACAATTACACATGATGCATAATTTCTACATACTCATTATCTCACATATTGTCTATATGATTATTCTTCTTTTATTCCTTTTTTATTCCACTTTACGCCATTCTTCCCATCTTTGAATATTTGCAATAGCTTTTTGCTTTATCTTGTTTACTTGAGATTGACTTATATTCATTTCAAATGATATTTGTGTTTCATTCTTTTTAAATTTATATTTTAATTCCAATAGCTTGTACCATTCTTCATTAATGTATTGTAAGTTATATTCTAGTATAGAATTATCTAACTCTATATTTTCTATCTCCTCTTTTAACTCTTCTATCTCTATTTCCTTAGATACCTTTCTTTTTAATTTTAACTCTGTTATTCTTATTACTTCTCTTTCTGCATAACTTGTTCCATCACTTGATGTTTGTACCCTTTCTTCAAATCCTGGACTACTACTTTCTATCTCAATGTTAACATCACACTCTCTAAGCTCTTGATTAATTTTATCTATCTGCCTCTTTAATACTTCTATTCTATAATTTAATGTAGCTATTTTCTTCTCTTTATTGAAATAGTTATATAACTTATCTTCTGTCTTTTTGAATTTATCTCTGCTCATTAACTATCCATCCTTTTTCTAATCTATTTAACTTTGCTATCTCTATGTTTTGGACTTCAAACTCCTCTATATCTAATAACATCATTACCTGCTTAATCATTATGTTAACATCTGCTATTTCTTCTATTACATCTATTACTGCTTTATCTGTATTTCTATCTTTATCTACTGCTCTTTTATATTTACTTATAGCAACTATTAATTCTGCTAATTCTTCTTGTGCTTGATCCAGTTGTCTTTCTCCATACTTTTCTACTGCTCTATCTAATATTTTTTTTGTTTCACAAATTTTCTTACTTACCCCAAGCAACTTCTCACTAGACTTTTCTAAATCTTCTATAGAATATATTTTTTTTAACTTACTAATATCCCCAATCAAATCTTCTGCTTGCTTTAAAAGTGCAGTACTCATTCCAACCGTTATAAACAAATCTCTTTCTAACATTTTATTTTTCATCCATATTCTCCTCCTGATGTTAATTACAAGGCATAAGTCATAATGTAAGGCGTAGTCTGCTTATGCCTACTAGGTGCTACACTACCTATTTTTTATTAAATGTTCATGAAATTTTCTATAACTTCTATAGCTTCACTTTCACATGAATTTATATGTTCAATCTTTAATTTAAGCTCTTCTATCTTTTTTATTAATTCTTCTCTTTCAAAGTTAGCCCAGCTTTTAACATCTTCTATATTTTCAAAAGAATACTCTTCATCTACAGTTACAACACTTCCTTTTATGTTATATAAACCATATTCTCCTTGGACTTCTCTTTCTATAACTTTAGTAACTTCTTTAATAACTTTTAATTTACTATTCTTGTTCTTAACCGTTGTTTTCACCTTATTATTCTCTTCTGTATTAGTTTTTTCTTCTTGCTCTGCTATCTTCTTTAACTTTTCTTCTTCTGAAACTATAGCCTTGGTCCTTTTATAAGCATTAGTTAATATAGCTGTACTAAGAGTGTTAAACTCTTCTATTAGCATCTTTACACTAACTTTTTGATTATATCCATCTTTGATTAACTCCCTTACCCTCTTTTCAACCTCTGGTGCCATTTCTTCATTTATTTTCTTTATCGCCATATCGTAACTTCCTCCTAAACTTCCTTTTAAATTTTTCATTTTATGTGCATCATCTAGCATCAACTCTGCGCTTTTATCTATAATTCTTTTAACATCTTCCCACTCTAAGTTTTCAAGTTCTTCAAAAACTGCTGCACTAAAACATCTATCAATTGCTTTTAATAAGCTATCATTCTCTTTCCTTGCTTCAATTTTTACTAAGCTATCTATCAATGTTTGTTTAGCAGGAGGCAATGACCTAAACCATGCCATAGCCTCAACTTTCTTATTACTATCTTTCTTCTTTTCTTTTTCTCTAACTCTTCTTTCTGCTCTATTCATAATTTCCCCCTAGAAAGGCATATCTCCATAATCTGTTTGTACTTCCTCACCAAATCCCATATCCTCTGGTGGATTCCATGCTCCTGCATTAACTTGATTATTATTTGAATTACTGTTACTTATAAATTCAAAGCTTTCTACAACTACATCTGTTGTATATCTCTTGCTTCCATCCTGTGCATCATAACTACCAGTTCTTATATTTCCTGTAACTGCTAACTGCCTACCCTTAGTCAAATACTGCGCAATTGCTTCTCCTGCTTTATTAAATGCTATACAGTTTATAAAATCTGTTTCGTCCTTTTTAAACTGCCTTGCTACTGCTAATGTAAATCTACAAACTGCAGTTCCACTTCCTGCTGCATATCTTAACTCTGGATCCTTGGTCAACCTTCCAATAAGAATAACTTTATTCACTCCTTACTTCCTCCAATTCAAATTCAATTCTTTCTTGCTCTTCTGTCCATTTCTTTATAACTGTTAACTCTACTACTTGCGCATCATCATCAAATGCAATTTTATTTAAACTATCTAATACTATTTTTGCTACATTATCAGCGTCGGGTTTCTTTAAAGGCATTTCTAACCCATCTCTTATGACTTGTACACGTTTCTTTGTGTATGACTTAGGTATTTTATAGTAAACATATATTTTAGCCTTTACTGGACCATCTATAAACTTCCCACACTGCTCCTTATAACAACATTTAATTCAATTCTCATATGTTATTGTGTCTCCAGGAGTAAATGCTCTTCCTGTTTTAGTATTGAATCTTGGTCTAGCTTTTCCTTTTATCTTTCCTTCAACTACAATCACTTAATCACCTCTGTTGAAATTGATTTTCTTATGAGAATAAAAGCATATAACATTAGCTGAATTTACTCCTATTCTCTATATATTTAATTTTTATATTCTTCTAAATCTTTTTCTAAAATCTCCATGACCTTTTTAGCTTTATACTCGTTCATCTTTTTACTCCTCTCTATTATTTCTTAAATCTTCTCTACCAAGCTTATATAGTACCCTTGTATCTCTATGTACTTCATCTAGATACTTAACTATATTCTCTAGTAAATCTTTAATCTCTGCTCTTTCTCCACGCTTTAAATTGCTTCTTATTTCACATCTTATAACTGACCATCTAAAATAAGCTTGTAAGCTATCTTGCATTAAACTAAATGCTCCTGCTATATCATCTTCTTTTAGATTATTTTTTCTTTTAATTATGTTTCCTAAGATAATACAATCATCCGGATATTGATTCTTTAACTCTTCCAAAACACACCTCTACATAATCAATTTACCGCCCATACAAGCCCTTATTATATCTTCTTTGATATATTTATAGTCTTGTATAGAAAACCTCTTTAAAAGCCTATTAAGCGCCTTATCGTCAATCTGTAAAATATTATTTATTTCTTCTCTAGTTAAATACTGCTTGCCCAATAACTCTTCCAGCTTGTTTTGGAACTCTAATTTAAGTTTTCTATTAAGTCTTGCTCCTTTACTTCCATGTACTCCATATGTTCCTCTATGGTGCTCCTGGCATAAATACACAAAGTTTAATTTACAGTTCTCTAAATTCTTATTTTCCGACCTGTACACTACATGGTGTAATTCTACATAAGGACTTCCACATACCTCACAAAAATGTATTTCCCTTATCTGCATGACCTACACCCTCTATTCTTAGCTCCTCTTGTTCTTGCTATTGCTTTTAATGAACTTTCTACTGTAAAGGAATTAGCTTCATATTCTGCACGTTTCCTTATCTCTAATCTTCTCTCCTGCCTTAACTTTATATCCCTAAATGTCTGCGCTGCTCTTTCAGTATTAGTCATGCTTTCCCATATTTTCATATTTCGCTCCTTATTCTGCATATTTTTTTAATCTATAATTACAATCACTCTTAAATACAGTTCCAAATCTCTTACCACAACACTCTAATATCCTACCGCCTAAAGCTTCATCTAAATCTAAAAGCATTATTGGAGTACATTCTGTAGAAATTAAAGTAGGTAGATAGTTGTAATATCTATAATTAATTATCGGATATATATGCTTAATATCTGGTTCTTTAAGTTCACCTATTAACTTACCTTTCTTAACCTTGTCCTTAAATAAGTCATCTATAATCAATACTTTAGCTCTCTTATATTTCTCTATTGTCTTGTTATAATATTCCTCATCCATAGCACAAGCCTTTAATTCCCTAATAACCTCTATATAAGGCATATACACTACTGGTATTTTTTTATCTAATAAAGCCTTGCCTATTGCGGTAACTATATGTGTTTTTCCTGCTCCTGGTTGTCCCATTAAACAAAAACCATTTTCTCTAAGGTCCTTTATTTCATCAAAGCTTTTTATATAATCTACAGCCCTTTCTCTAGCTTTATTAGTTATATCGTTATAAGGCTTGTATTCTCTTAATGGTTTTATATCCTTTGGTGATACCCCAAAATTTTCCCACATTCTATTTATAAGATCTAACTCATAACATTCACATCTAGCTTTTATCTTCCCCTCATCATTAAATAACCAGGTTGTATCTTTACACTTATTACACTTGTAATTATTCGAAGCAGCCGAAGTTATATTGCGGTTTATCTTCACTTGATTTAATATTCTGTTCAATACCTCCATTATTGCTATCTCCTTTATCTCTGTAATTCCCCTCTAATACTTTTGTAAAGTTATTAGGTTTAATCAGCCAATCAAATGTAATGGTCCAATTTTTATTATTCTGTCCTTTTAGGAAACTTGAATATCTTATATTTTCTATTGCTTGTAATACTGTATCTAATCCATATTCTTTAATTCTTGCATTTAATAATCTATATCTATTTGTATTAGGATTTATTGCTACTAACTTTTGTAATCCTAATGAGTTCCAAGAATCAATAATAGGTTGTACTTTAGTACTACTAACTATATCTTTAGATATAGTATTATTATCCTTACCTAACCTATCCTTACCTAACCTAACCTGGGTTTCACATTGGTGTTCATGTTGTACACCACCTGGTATACCACTTGGTATACCAACGGTAGTCACCTCATTTGATAAAGTATAGGAGTTATTATCTTTTAGTATTAATTGACTCTTTTCTTCTTGATATGGAGTCGCTTTATATCTATCAGTTCTTATATAATTGTGTATTCTCCAATGCTTTATTACACATATTCCACTTTCAAATGGAATAATAAATTTTTTTGCAACTAACATTTTTAATTCATCATCGCCACAACCTATCATTCTTTGTATCTTCTTTGGATTATTTACAAACCCATCATCATCAGCTCTCATACTAAGATGGAAATATAGTGCTTGGGTAGATAGTGACATATCTAAAAACATATCACTATCTATAATTGTTTTTGCAAACATTCTTCTTTCTGCCATACTAACTACCTCTAGTAAGAAGGACTAAAATATCTTTCTCTTCTAACATCCTCTAGTCTTTCCTTCTCCTCTATAATTTCATGTGCATTCTCTAATGCAACCTCTAATTCTAAGATTTTATCTTCTAACTCACTAACTGTCTTTTCTCCAACGCTTTCTCTGTATTGGTCAAACAAATATTCAAACTGCTCATTTGTTAATTTAATCTTTTCCGTTCTGTCCTCTATCATAAATTCAACATCTGTAGCAGGTACATAAAATATCTCTTGATTTCTCCAATCTAATTTAATTGAATTAGCCATTTTTCTTATCCTCCAATCCGTTACAAACATGGTCATATTCTGCTTTAGTTAACTGCTCTACTGCCTTGTTATATCTAGTAGTTACCATTTGTTTAATTGTTTTTTGGTCATATCCTACTGCATTAGCAATTGCATATAATCTCTTCACTTGTGCTTCACTTAATCCTTTTTTAGCTCCAGTTCCTCTATTAGATGTATCTCTATTATCTGGATCAGCATCATCAGTAGGTGCTTGGAAAAACTTTAATATAAAGTATCTTTCTGAATATGTTAAACCACTACCAAATGCTTTTGATATATCATCTTGTGCTCCATATAACTTCCATGGAACTATTAATGTTTCACTCGGCTCTTCTGCATTAATCCATGTATAAGACATATCTCCAGATACTACATGATCTGTACACTCTTTACCTTTAGAGTTTATATAATCGTAAGTAGATGTAATTGTATCTCCTACTCCTGGAACTAATATTATTCCTAACTCATCCATCTTATCTCTTATCTTTGCTATAGCTTGACTACCACTTACATATTTATATCCATATCCTTCTGTATCTTTAGAAAAGTTTATAACCTCTTTTCTAATCTCAACTAACTTTTCATATAAGTTCATCTAAAATCCTCCTATTCAGTTTTTACACTAATACTCTCTACAGTTTCTACTCTTACTCCAGGAACAACTTCACCTGTTTCTTGATTTACACCATCTTTACAAAGCTTCTTAAATGAAGTCTTATCTAACTCTTCTTTAACTCTGATTACATCTATTTCATTCATATTGCAATAATCCATAATTGCTTGTTCATCTTCATAGATATATTTAGATGTTTTTCTTGATGTTACTTTTCCATATGGAGTTGATAATTTAAACTTTTTATCTTTAGCTCTCTCCTCTATGTAATAAGCACTTAATAACCCCTCAAAATATTCCTTATCGTCATTTAATGACTTAACTTCTTTTTCTGCCCACTCATTAATTCTTGATATTTCTTCAACTGCTATAGTATTAATTTCATTCATCTTTTCATTTACTGCTCTTAACTTTCTTAATACCCATGTAGCACTTTGCAAGTCAATTACTTTAAATTCCTCTTTTACTTCTTGTAAATCATTTTGTAATAACATATTCATTATTTAAATCCTCCTGTTTAAATTATTTTAATTTTCTGTTATACTATCCTTGATTTCTTTTGAATTGATTGAATCTGAATTTACATGAGCGCAACTCTTTCAGATCCTATCAATTCTTTTGCTTTTTCTATAGCTTCTATATAGCTTAATCCCTTTTTTATAATTAACTTCTGTGCTTCACAAACTAGCTTGTCTAATTCTTGGCTAATAGCAACAGTTCTTTCATCTGTCCTTCCGTATTCATCAATAGTTTTATGTAGCTTTTCTCTTAACTCTTTCATTCTTACCTCCTAATTCTCTTTATTAGCTTGTTTACTACATCTAAAATAGATGTAATTATTGCTATAACTCCGATTATTATTACTAGAGCTATTGGCATAACAAACGTAAATGCTCCCCACCAATTAAAACCTTCCATGATTACCTCTCTAAAATAAATTCAAAATAAAATCTCTGCCTTTGCCTGTCCACTTTCTGTCATATATTATTTTTCCGTTATCCAATACATCTTGCTTAATACTAACTAAACCTAATTCAGAATACTTAGAATATAAAAGCCAAGTTTTATTTTGCTTATACTGTATCTTCTTTTCTGACAATAAATTATTAAGCTTTGTAGCACTACTTAACCCTAATTCCTTAGCAATTTCTGATGTTGTGTACAACTTATTTTGATGTACTAGCTTGTCCCTTTGCTTCTCTGCTTCTAACCTTGCAGCTCTTTCCTCTTTTAATTTTGTTGCTGCTGCTATAAGTAAATCTGGATTATCTAACAATTCATCTGTTGCATACATTCCGTATTTTCTCATGCTTGGTAATACTTCTGTCGCTAACCACATTTGAAACTTTTTAGCAACATCATTATTTGCTTTCATTCCAAGTAGATAAAATAAACTTTCTGGAATGTAATCATCTTTCCCCACAAGTGGAGAATTTCCAAACTCACTAATAAATCCATTAATCCTCTCCCATTTAGGATATTTTTTATTATTTTTAATTTGATACCAACCAAAGCCTATAGCTGTATCTTCTGCATTTAAAGAAATACTTCTATCTTCATTTTTAATTGCTCTTACTTCAAGTTCTAATTCTTCATTAATGAATAATTGAACTCCTTCTTTTTTTTGATATTTTACATTTTCCATCTTTTTATCCTCCATTATCTTTATATTCAACGGTATTTTTCGCCATTATGTTATTTTTAAAAGGCTTATCGCCTTATCTAGTCTTTATATTTACTTTTTCTACATCATTTTTCGCACATTCGACCTTTTAAAAAGGCTTTTCAGCCTTGCTTGTCTTATGTTTAAAATTCATTTTGTTAAAATGCTATTCATTGCAGCACTTATTACACTTTCTTTAATTTCATCTAAAAGTACTATGCAATAATTCGGTGTTGCTTCTGGATTAGCTTCCAATATTTTTTCTACTATCTCCTTCTTCAATTGCTTTCTTTCCTCTAAATTCATACTTTCCTCCTACTTTTATAAAATCTTCTTCTGTCCAACCCCTTATCTTAAAAATCTCTGTTGCCCATGCTTCTCCGAAAGTAATTTCCAAAGCATTAACTAATCCTTGATAATATCTTTGTGAAATTTCTTTTATCTTTTCTGGATCTTCTACTGGGTTGATACAAACGGCCTTAAATTTGCTTCCTGGCATTGTAAATACTTCTGTCCCTAACCCCATACTTTTTACCTCTTAAAAATTTTTATTGGAATATAATATTCATTTTTCTTACTTTCTGTTAATAATTAAGAAATTTCTAGTTGATGATTTAACTAAATCATCTTTAATTTCATCTAAAATCCCAAATGTAAAATCGGCTGTAGCTTCTGGATAAACTTCAATAATTTTATTGATTACCTCTGCTTTTAGCTCTTCTCGTCCAAAAGTTATAGGCTTTTCATTTATCTTCATTAGTTCATCAATAATCTTATTTTTCTTTTCCAACTCTGCTTCAAGTTTTAATGACCTATCTATAGCATTATTTACTATTCTGAAATGTTCCTTAAACTCTATGAATTCATCACTTGGTAATTCCTTTCCTTTACTATCTTTTTTAAATGGCATAAACCCCTCTGCTACTTTAACCATTTCCATACCTCCCTTATATTTATTAAAAAAATGATACTTGTTGAGTTGGTCTATCTAACTTAATAATTCTTATACTTTCATCAACTATGTGTAATGATTTTCTTAATTCTTCTACCGGAACATCTTCCCACTTAGTTGCTCCAAGTTTTAAAAGAACTCTTTGCTTAACTAGCTCATACTCATCATTAGCTTTAGTAATTCCTAATCTTTTCTTTATGTAGCTACTGATGTTTGTCTTATCAAATGATGATGGTCTATAATAATCAGAACACTTCTCTTCAATTTCTTTTATTTTAAGAGATACCATTTCATTTATCTCATTTCTCATTAACTGGAACATCTTTTCTTGACCTTTAAGTTCTGTCATGTATGTGCCTGTTTTTCTTATCTGTGGTAAAACTTCATCTGTTACCCAATCTTGGAATTTTTCAGCCTCTTTCTTTCTTGATTTGAAGATTAATTTATAAACTCCACTTTCCGTTAAGAAGTTTTCTCCTGCATTATTTAATTTTCGGATGTCAGTATTGCTGACAGCAGAATTATTTAATTTTATTAACTGCTTGTCACTCATCTCTCTCAAATTCTCTCTTACATTCTTAATTCCCAATACATATGCAACATGATTTGCATTAAATAAAACTTTTCCTTTAAATTCAAATACTTCTACGTTGTAATTTTCAAATTTCATTAGTTTATTCATTTTTTATACTCCTATTCATAAATTTAGTTTTAATGGTTTATACTAAACTGTTAAGTCCCTGTTCACGAATCGTGATTGTAATTACTAAAAAAAATTTCATCTACTCCCACATTAGAAAAATTTTTTTTAAATTTAACTAAAAAATTATAACTTGGATTTCTTATTCCTAACTCTATTTTAGAATAATGACTAAGTGTACTTCCTAAGCATTTAGCCATCTCTCGTTGTGTTAGTCCTAAAGAATTCCTAAAGTTTACCAAAGAGTCATTCATTTAGTAACCCCCCTTCCACTCACACTTTGTGATTTTATTATATCGCTCACATTTTGTGATGTCAATACTTTTTTTCACTTTTTGTGATGTATATTTATTAATCATCACTATTTGTGATAAAATTGTATATATCTTACAAGGAGGTAATAATTAATAATGATTAGTGAAAGATTGAAATCTCTTAGAGAAGATGCTGATTTAAGCCAAAAGGAATTGGCAAAAGCATTAGGTGTATCTCCAAGTACTATAGGTATGTATGAATCAGGAAAACGTACTCCTGATAGCGAAATGTTAACAAGAATATGTGACTTTTTTAATATAACAGTAGATTATTTGCTTGGAAGAAGTAATGTAAAAAAAACTTTAAATATAGATCCATTATTTCAAGGTGCTGGTGGAGAAAAATTTTCTGAAGCTGTTGAAACAATAGCGGCTCACTTAGAATCTAAAGATAAAGAAATTACACCAAAGAAAATGAAACTACTTAAAAGTTATATAGATACTTTATTTGATGATTTTGATGATGAATAGATAAAATGTAAAGAAATCTAAAATACTTTAGATAAATAATTAATTAAGGGGATGGGATTAAATGAAACACTTTATTTATTTAAACACAGATATATTAAATTCATACTTATCACAAATTAATGATGGAATTATAAATAAAGTTCAATCAGAAACTTATGATGAAGTAACTAATGCATCTAAAGAAACAGTTGTTACTAAAGAAAGCAAATTCAAAACCGATGTAGGAATTCCTGGCCTCTTTACAATGCAATTTGCTGAAACACCCGAAGGAGTTAAAACTGCAAATGCTTTAACACAATTAGAATATGGTAAAGAGCTTATAGAAAAGATGCTGCACGATAATGCTTTGCAACAATTTATGAATTATTTAAATAAAAATAACTTATTAAAATCCATTGATAATTGTAATTTAAATGATTACGTTTCTTTTTCAGGTGATTATAACTTAAAAGATTTAGATTATATTTTATCAGTTTATACAGATGAATATATTAATTTTTTAGCTGATAATTCTGTGAAAAAACTAAACTCATCAGAAAGTGTGAAAAAAAATGCTAGAAAGAAAGAATTTGAAGCTCAATGTGATACTAGAAGAATATTTAGAATTGCTAAAACAATGCTTCCAACCGCTAAATTTATTCAATGTTCGGACTGTTTAGTTCCATTAGATGATAATTTTTTAAGAGAATCAACTAAATCAATTAGATTTAATTATACTGGTAAAATATCGATTATCGGTAAATATGTTAGTACCCTTGAAAAATCTGTTTCAGTTGGTATTGATGAGACATCTTCCTTTGGAAAGATATTTGCTAGTTTAGATGATGTAAATAAAATATTTTATAATAGTAATTTGGGAATTCCATTAACAAATAAAATAATTCTTCCTATTGCTTTGTATTTTGAATAGAATTTCGTATATTATTTATTCTAGATTGAGAGTTAGATACTTTTTCTTCTAGCTCTCTTTGAAATTTAATACTTTTTTCAGTATATTTACTATTTTCAGTGTTATATATATTATTTTCTATTTTAGTTAATTGTTTATCCATAATGTTGTGAATTCTTTTTATAAATGACATAAAATCACTTCCTTAAACTGTAATTAACTATATATTACTATAATAATCATAAAAAGTGAATGTTATACTACTAAATTTAAAAAGTTAGGCCTTCAGCCTTTTATTTTTAACTATATATCGAACATATTTTCTAAAGAAAGGGAAATTACAATGGAATATGAAAAACTTATGATTAAATATCAAAAAGACGTAAAAATCAAAGAAAAGTCTTTAAAGTATGGGTTTAAAGGCTTATATAAAAATAACAAAATAATAATAGATTCTAATATAGAAACAAATAAGGAAAAGACTTGTATACTTGCTGAAGAGCTTGGACATCATTTTACTAGTTATGGTGATATTATTAACCAAAACGATATAAGAAATGTTAAACAAGAGCTTAGAGCACGTGCCTGGGCATATGAAAGACTTGTTGGAATAGTTGATTTAATTAATGCTCATAAAGCTGGTGTTAGAGGAAGATATGAACTTGCAGAATTTTTAGAAATTCCAGAATGGTTTTTACTTGATGCTATCGAATATTATAAGAGTAAGTATGGGACATGCTATAAAATTGATAACTATTTAATATACTTCTCTCCTAATTTTGGAATAATGGAATTTTTTTAGTCAATAATATACAGCGAGGTGATATAAATGAATGTTGCTATCTATGCAAGAAAATCAAAAGCCACTAAAAAAGGTGAATCTATTTCTAATCAAATAGAACTTTGTAAAAAATATTTTCTGAATACAACAAATGAAGATGTTAATTTTCTTATATATGAAGATGAAGGTTGGTCTGGTGGAAATATTAATAGGCCCCAGTTCACTAAAATGATGAATGATGCGAAATTAAAAAGATTCTCTGCTCTTATATGCTATAGATTAGATAGAATTGCTCGTAATGTAGCTGACTTTTCTTCTACTTATAAAATATTAGAAGAAAGTAATATAGCTTTTATAAGTATAACAGAGCAGTTTGACACCAGCACTATAATGGGTAGAGCTATGATTAATATTAGTGCTACATTTGCACAAATTGAAAGGGAGACTATAGCTGAACGTATAAAGGATAATATGCTTGAGCTATCTCGTACTGGTAGATGGTTAGGTGGTACTCCTCCTCTGGGTTTTAAATCAGTTCAAATAACAGAAAATAATAAGAGAATGTATAAATTAGAAGTTGTTGAGGAAGAAATTGAAATAGTAAGGCTCATATATAAGCTATATCCCGAATATAAGAGCACTGTTCCCATAGCAAGGTATTTAGTCTCTAATTATATAAAAGGAAAAAATGGGGGCGATTTTAGCAGAAATACAGTACTGCAAATATTAAAGAATCCTGTTTACTGTTGTTCTGATGAAAATGCAATAAAATATTTCGAATCTAAAGGTTCAACTCTTAATTGTAGTGAAAATAATAAATATGGTCTAATGGTTTATAATAAAAGAAAAGGTGGAAAGAAGGAAAATCCTATTGAAGAATGGATTATTGCTACCGGTAAACATCCTGGTATTATTCCTGGAGCTGAATGGGTAGAGTGTCAAAATATTTTATCAGAAATTTCAAGTAAAACATCCCCAAGAAAAGCTACTGGCAATAAATTTTTATTAAGTGGAATGTTAAAATGTTCAAGATGTGGTTCTAGTATGTGCTCTTGGAGTAGAACATCTAAAGGTATCTATTATAGAAGTTATAGGTGTGAATTAAAAAATAGATCTTCTAATAGATGTGACTCAAAAATGGTCAATGCTGATGAGCTTGAACAATTTGTCATAGATTTATGTAAAAATATTAATATTGAAGATATTATTAATATTAAAAGAACAAAAAATAATAATGCTTCATTAAAAAGAGAACTAACATCATTAAATAAAAATCTTAATGAAAATGATAAATTGCTTCAAGGCCTTATTAAAAAATTAGCATTAATAGATGATATTGATGTTCTGTCCATGATCCAAACAGAAATAAAAAAAATAAAAACTGAAAATGATAATATTAATAAAAGAATAAATGAAATTAATATTTCTATGTTTGATGTTGAAGATGAAGAAAATAAAAAACAACTACTTTTAGAAAGTCATAAACTTTTTATAAATACAATTGATTTAATTGAAGATGTTGAAGCTAAAAGAAATTTAATAATGAACTTTATTGAGTATTTTACCTATGACAGCGAAACAAATGAAGTTGGATATAAACTAAGGTTGTAGGTAGCTCTACAGCCTTTCATTTATTATGGACATATGTTGTTATTTAGATTGTGTTGCATCTGCACCTTGTCCAGTTGATAAGTCTATTGCAAGTCCTTCTTCTTCAAAGAAACCTTCATTTATTGCAACATACATTGGTGCATAAAATACAGATCTTACAACTTCATTTAATCTTATGGTTTTTAAATTTGTACTTTCAGTTCTTTTATTATTTACCTTACCACATCCCATAAAAGTAGCACCTATTATTGCTATTACACTAAATATAGCTGCAATACGCTTAAAGCATTTATTCATATCTACTCCTTTTAGATATTTTTTATATTGTTATGATTTATATTATGATTTATAATTATTTTTTGTTAACTAACAGTAATCGTTTTATACCTTTATTTTTCACATTTCTATTTAATTTTCTAACATAAAATATACTTTTCAACTTCTAGACACAATATTTTTTTGTATTATACTATAAATAGTAGATTTTAAAATTACATAATAATTTAAGGAGGCCTATCTATGAAATTTTTTAGAGAATCTATTTTGATTCTTTCAATTTATTTTGCAGGAGAATTAGTTTCTAAACTACTTCATCTTCCTATCCCTGGAAATATTATAGGAATGATATTACTATTTTTATTATTAACCTCTAACATAGTAAAAGTTGAAAAAGTTGAACCATTAGCTAACTTTTTTTTAGATCATTTAGCCTTTTTCTTTATTCCAGCATCTGTAGGACTAATGACTTCATTTGCTGATTTAAAAAGTAGTTTATTTAAAATTATACTATTATGCATTATAACTACAATAATAGTATTATCAGCTACAGCTTTAACAGTAGAATTTATTTGTAAAAAGAAATCAAAACATGATAATGATGATAATAATGATTTTCTTAATAAAAAGGAGGCTTAATTAAATGGAGATAATTTCAAATAATATGTTTTTTGGAATATTTATATCTTTAATTGCATTTGAAATAGGATTATTTATTTATAAAAAAACAAAATTACCCATCTTTAATCCACTTTTAACTGCAACTATATTAATAATTTGCTTTTTAAAAATATTTAATATAGATTTTGATACTTATAATAATGGTGGACAATTTATAAATATTTTTCTTGGACCTGCAACTATAGTTTTAGCTGTGCCACTATATAAAAAACTTAATTTACTTAAAGAAAACTTTTTACCTATATTTTCTGGAATATTAGTTGGAAGCTTAGTTAGTGTATTATCTGTAATTTCTATTGCAACATTTTTGGGATTAGACAATAGTTTAACTGTTTCTCTATTATCTAAAAGTGTAACTACTCCTATTGGTATTGAAATAACTAATTCTCTTGGTGGAAGTTCTTCAATTACTGTTCTTGCTATAGTTTTATCTGGAATAATTGGTGCAATAGTTGGACCTACTGTATTTAAAGTTTTAAAAATTAATAATCCAATTTCAAGGGGTGTATCATTAGGAACTGCTTCTCATGCTGTTGGAACATCAAAAGCATTAGAAATAGGTGAACAAGAAGGTGCTATGAGTTCATTGTCAATAGGTGTAGCCGGAATAGTTACAGTATTTTTAGCACCATTATGTTATTCCTTATTATCAATATTTATAAAATAATAATTTATTTTTCTTAAAAGGGCTATGCACTAAAAGTTAGTACACAGCCCTTTTGCTCAATTAATCTATTATCTTTTCAAAATAAAATAGCCAGCAACTATATAATTGCTGACTATTATTCTCTAATTTATAAATTCAAATTTCCAACTATAATATCCTGTCTTTTCATCTTTTTCATATCTTAAATATGCAGAAAATAAAGTTCCCTTTTTACTTCTTAAATTTCTAAATCCAACCTTTCCATTTTTAAGAAGCAATTCAACCATTTCCTTAGTTACCATTTTACCTAATGACTCAATGAACTTATCATTTTTCCAAATAGTATATGTGCATCCATTTTTCCAATTAATGCACCCAAATCCCTTTTCACCTTCAATTATTGAATTGCCACATACAGGACATTTTCCTATTTCTTCTGCCCCTTCTGGTTTTTCAACCTTAAACTTATGAAGCATAGAATTATCATTTTTAATTTTTTCTACAGATTGTCTTGTAAAATCATAAATTAAATTTAAAAAATCTTCTTTTTTAAACTTTCCCTTTTCAATATCAGCTAATGTTTTTTCTAACCTTCCTGTATATTCTAAATCCAATAATTCCCTGGCTGGAAATATCTCCACAATAGTTCTACCTAATTCTGTTGTTGTTAAACTTTTTCCCTTTGTTTTAATATATCCTATATCTTTAAGCTTCTTTATTGTTTCTGCTCTAGTTGCTGGTGTGCCTATACTAAACCCGCTTAAAATTGTTTGCATCATTTCTTCAGTATTTTTTTCATCATTTTCTTCTTCATCTTTATCATTTTTAAATGATTTTCCGCAAGTCTCCATGACTCTTAAAAGAGTTTTTTCAGTATGATATTTAGGTGGTTTTTTAGTTACCTTATTGACTTTACTATCTACTATATCTAAATTTTCTCCTTTTTCAATCAAAGGTAATATAGTATCTTTAGTTTCTATTTTTTCAACAACTCTCCATCCCTTAACAATTTCTACCTTTCCCTTAGAAATAAATTCACCTTTTAAATGTTCATCATTAACCTTTAATGTGATTTTAGTTTCTTCAAATTCAGCAACTGGCATAAATTGCATTATAAATCTATTTTTTATAGCATTATAAACATATTGTTCTTCTACACTTAATCCTTTTGGGATTACATATGTAGGAGTAATTGCACTGTGACTTTCAACCTTTGAATTATCAAATACTCTTTTAGATTTAATAAATTTTATTTCTTCTTCATAAGGTAACCCCTTTTTATGAGTTTCTAAAACTTTTTGGGCCTTATCTACTAAACTTTCTTCTAAAACACTACTTGCAGTTCTAGGATATGTTATAAGCTTCTTTTCATATAGTCCTTGAGCAACCTTTAATACCTTATCAGAAGTCCACCCTTTATATTTACTCGTTATATATCCTTGTAAATTAGAAAGATTAAATAGGCTTTGTGGATATTCCCTCTTCTTTTCAATTTCTTTATCTATTACTACAGCTTGTTTTTCTTTTAATATTTTAGTTAAATTATCTAAATAATCTTTTTTCTCAAACTTTTCAGATCCATTTTCATAATAAAGGCTTTCAAATTCTATATTATCTTTAGACTTTAAATTAATTAATAATTTAAAATATGATGATTCCTTAAAGTTTTCAATTTCTTTATCTCTATCATAAATTATCTTTAAAGTTGGCAATAAAACCCGTCCTATGTTAATAGTCTTTTTTTCACTTGCTCCATACCTTAAAGTTGCAACTGATGTTAAATTAATACCTATAGTCCAATCTGCCAATTGTCTTCCTATTCCTGCATCTTGAAGTGGCTTCATATCACTATTTGGTTTTAAATTAGCCATTCCCTTTTTTACTTCATCCTCAGTCCATTCATTAAGAAGAAGCCTATAAATAGGCTTCTTTATATCATAATGAATAAATAACTCATCTGAAATAACTTGACCTTCCCTGTCAAAGTCAGTTGCAGAAATAACCCCATCAACATCATCTCTATCAATTAAGCTCTTAATAATATTTATTTGCTTTTCTGCACCCTTATCAACAACTTCTCTATTGCTACTATCACATTTTATTTTGTACTTAAAATCTTCTGGAATAAATGGAAACTTTTCCATTCTCCATCCCTTCATATTTTCATCATAATCCTTTGCATCATATAATTGAAGCAAATGACCAAATGCCCAAGTTACTAAATAATCGTCGCCTTCATAAAATCCATCTCTTCTAGTTTTTATTTTATATGCATCTGCTATATTTTTAGCAACTGATGGTTTTTCTGCTATTATTACTTTTTTCAAAATACTCTTCTGCTACTCAAAATATACCAATATCAAGATTTTTCCTTAAAGCTACGTGTATTACATAGTTTATTTTATAGATAAAATCTATTTACAATTCTTAACTCATAAAACATTGTATTTATTAAGATATTTTGTCTAGTAGCCTCCCCTTTCTTTTTTTATTTCTTAATTTTAAACTTTCATACTTTATATTGAATATATAATTTATACTCTTATATAAGTTACTATATTTTTATTACTAGTTGTAAATATTTAAATACATATAATAAATAAATCTAAG
>ERZ772819.773-NODE-773-length-26945-cov-5.287244_pt1 | contig 26945 bp, 27 predicted proteins | sample MGYA00580860_ERZ772819 | MGnify/ENA primary metagenome ERZ772819 (study PRJEB29015, sample SAMEA2737683) | human gut metagenome | biome: human gut; feature: human-associated habitat; material: faeces | place: China | collected 2012 ...
ATTATTTTCTGCCTTTACTGTTTTAGGAATAAATATTATTGCAATTATAATTATTAATATTATTTTCTTTTGTATTTTCACATCTTTATTTCCTCCTTAATATTTTTTGCTATGGCAGAATTTTTAATATAATTTCTAGCAGATTTGATATTATTGGTATTGACATTGATATTATTATTATTTTGCTTCCTATTTCTATTTTGCTGGCTATTGCCGCTTCTCCAGAATCTTTACAAATACTCACTGCAAATTCTGAAAGAAAAGCTATTCCGGTTATTTTTATTAATATTGCTATAAACTGAGTATTAATTCCAAATTTGTCTTGTATTGATTGAATTATATTTATAATTCCGGTTAATTTGTCCATTACTAGGACTAATATTAACACTCCTGTTAATATGCTTATAAAAACTGCATATTCTGGTCTATATTGTTTTAACATAATAATAATAACTAAAGCTGTTAGAGCTATTCCTATAATTTTAATTATTTCCATAATTGAAGCTCCTTATAAATCACTTATAAATTAAACAAAGTTCTTACTGTATCAAATAATCCACTTATTTCTTTTATTACCATTGTTAAAACAATAACCAGTCCTGCAAGTGTTGTCATCATTGCTTGATCTTCTCTACCTGCTCTTACTAAAACTTGATATAACACTGCAACTAATATTCCTATTGCTGCTATTTTAAATAATAAATCTATACTCATAATAAATCCCCCTATATCAAAATAATAACAATGGCTAGTCCTATTGTTGCCCCTAGCTTTTTGTATAATTTTTCATTTTTTTGTTTTTCTTCTTCCGCTTCTCGTATTTGTTTTTCTAAGAAAGTTTCTGTTACTTCAATTTGGCTTATTTGCCCATCAGTGTCTGTTGACCCTAATAATTTAGATAAAGTTTTTATTGTTTGCTTGTCCTCTGTTTTTAGATTACTTTTTAATTCTTCAACCGCTTCTTCCCAAGCTATATCTGTGCTCTCAAATTTCATTTTTTCTTTTGCCTTAAAAAACAAATTTGATATATTTTTACTAGAATTCTCACTAATTTCTCCAAATATTTCAGGTATTGGTTCATATGTAAATTTTATTTTTGTTTTAAATATATTTAAAGCATTTTTTATTTCTTCTAATTCTTCAAGTCTTAACATATAACCTTTTGCTATATAATTTCCTATTACATTTGATAATATAAACACTAAAAAAAGCATACAATATTTAATAATTTGCATTTTTATTCTCCTTGCAATTATTTTTAATATTATATGCTTGTCTTTTTATTTTAGAACTATTTTTTTCTGTCAATTGGGACGACCTTTTTTGACATATTTTTATTTTTTATTCATTTACAACCCATGTGAAAGAATTAGAAACATCATTTACTACGCTTTCTATTTCTTTATCATCATCTAAACTATAGCTTTCAGCTATAATCCTAGCTATTTTATCCCCCGTTAATATATAATAATTATACATTATTTCTTGTGGCTCTGAATTAAATATTACTTTAACTTTTAATATATCATAATTATTAGCTGTTTTTGAGATGTTCATTTCTAGTGTATCTGGTTTTTCCTCAGATTTATTAATTGACTCTTCTATATTTGTTTTTACATCTTCTATAGATTTTATTGTTGTTGTATCAACTTGTTCATATGTGACAACTATCATAGCTGGGTAAGAAGAATAGTCTTCTTCTTGTTCTTCTGTTTGGTTTGTTTGTTGATTTAAATTTGGAAATGTGTGTATGTATTTATAATATTGTACATATTGAGAGTATTGTGTATTAATTTTTTTCCAGTCTCCTGCTATTCGGAAGCTTATATTAGAATCTTTATAATCTATCTTTTCACTGTTTTGTAAAAGACTTGGATTATCTCCACCTAATATGGCTAGTAATATAATTCCTACTATAATTACTATCATAGATATTGTAAAAGCTTTAGCTGATTTCTTTTGTCTTTTTTCTGGATTATTTTCAGCTTCTTTTGAATAATAATATTTTCCTTTATATTTTTTTATTATTCCTATTTGTTTTAAATAATTAAATCTAATTTTTGCCCCTTTATCTTCTGATGTTTCAGCCAATACTTCCTCTTTCATCATTGCTTTATCAGGTGTTGTTGCTTCATATTTTTCAAAAATTGGCTTTAATTCTTCAATTGACTCTTTTATCATTTTATTTATGTTTTCATTGTTACTAAATTGAATTTTTACTTCTTTTCCATCGTTATTTTCTAATTGTTTTTTTATGTTTGATGTTATAATGCTTGCTCCTAATATTGTAAATATTATTGAAATTATGCAATCTCTTGTTATTGCTGTTGAAAATTCACTGCTTCCATATAATTTTTGGACATTAGCTATACTTACAGGTAATCCTTGTTTGTGTATTAATAATGCTGGTATTATTGCAAGTGTTGTAACCATTACTACTATAACAGCTATAACCATTATTATAATTGGTAATTTTTTGTCAATTTTACCTTTACAAATTTTATAACCTAAAAATTCTCCTCCAGCAATAATTGCTGCTAAAATTGATAACATCATATTTCCATAGACATACACTAAAATCCATGGTATTGTTGCTATTATTCCTCCTATTATTGCTCCTATTATTCCAGTTAGGTAGCTTCCTGTTTTTTCTTTTTTAATTACTTCTTCTTCCATTTTTTCCTCCTCATTGGTTATTTGGGACGCTCTTTTTTTACCACTTTTGGTATGATTTCGTGTCAAAAAAGGGCGTCCCTATTGACACAATTTTTCTAATTCTTTTATTTTATCTCTTGTTTCAGCTGCTTTTTCGAATTCCATGTTTGCAGCGTATTCTAGCATTTGGTCTGTTAATTTTTCTATTGCCTTTTTAACATCTTCTTCTTTTTCCATTTTGAATTCTACGCCAATGTCTTCTTGTTTTACTGCACTTATTGCTTCTCTTATTGATTTTGTTATTGTTTTTGGTGTTATTCCATGTGCTTTGTTGTATTCTTCTTGTATTTTTCTTCTTCTGTTGGTTTCTGTTATTGCTTTTTCCATAGATTCTGTTAATTCATCTGCATACATTATAACTGTTCCATCTGTATTTCTTGCAGCACGTCCTATTGTTTGTATTAGCGAACGTTCTGAACGTAAGAAGCCTTCTTTGTCTGCATCTAGTATTGCAACTAGTGATACTTCTGGTATATCAAGTCCTTCTCTTAGTAAGTTTATTCCTACTAAAACGTCAAATTCTCCTAAACGTAGATTTCTAATAATTTCCATTCTTTCTAGTGCTTTTATGTCTGAATGCATATAATTTACTTTTATGTCTAAGCTTTTTAAATATGCTGTTAGATCTTCTGCCATTTTTTTAGTTAGTGTTGTGACTAATACTCTTTCGTGTTTCTCTACTCTTTTTCGTATTTGTTCTATTAAATCATCTATTTGATTTGTTACTGGTTTTACTTCTATTTTAGGATCTAGTAATCCTGTTGGTCTTATTATTTGTTCAACTACATTTTCTTTACTGTGTTCTTTCTCGTAATCAGCTGGTGTTGCACTTACAAATATCACTTGATTTATTCTTTTTTCGAATTCATCGAAAGTTAATGGTCTATTGTCAAATGCTGATGGAAGTCTAAATCCATAGTTTACTAGTGATTCTTTTCTTGCTCTATCTCCATTGTACATTGCTCTTACTTGTGGTATTGTAGCATGTGATTCATCTATTAAAAGTAAGAAGTCTTTTGGAAAATAGTCAAATAATGTATATGGTGGGCTTCCTGCAGGTCTTTGACTTAAATGTCTTGAATAGTTTTCTATTCCTTGACAGAAACCTGTTTCTTTCATCATTTCTATATCAAAGTTTGTTCTTTCTTCTATTCTTTGAGCTTCGATTAGTTTATTATTATCTTTAAAATATTTTATTCTTTCTTGTAATTCTTCTTCTATTGTTCCTATTGCCTTATCTAGCTTGTCTTTGCTTGTAACATATTGAGAAGCTGGTGGTATTAATATGTGTTTTCTTTCTCCTATTGCTTTTCCTGTTAATGGATTTATTTCTGAAATTTTTTCTATTTCATCTCCCCAAAATTCTACCCTAACTGCACTTTCACTTTGTGATGATGGATAGATTTCTACTATATCTCCCTTTGCTCTAAAAGTCCCTCTTTTGAAGTCTATTTCATTTCTTGTATATTGCATTATTACTAGTTTTTTTAATACTTCATCTCTAGATTTGTTCATTCCTGGTCGTAGAGACAACATCATTTCTTGATAGTCTACTGGGTCTCCTAAGCCATAAATGCATGATACTGATGCTACTATTATTACATCTCTTGTTTCAAATAATGATAGTGTTGCCGAATGTCTTAGTTTGTCTATTTCGTCATTTATTGATGCATCTTTTTCTATATATGTGTCTGAACTTGCTATATAACTTTCTGGTTGATAGTAGTCGTAATAAGATACAAAGTATTCTACATTATTTTCTGGGAAAAATTCTTTAAATTCTGAGTATAATTGCCCTGCTAGTGTTTTGTTATGTGCTAATACTAAGGTTGGTTTTTGAACTTTGTTTATTATGTTTGCCATTGTGAAGGTTTTTCCTGAGCCTGTAACTCCAAGTAATGTTTGAAATTTTTTGCCTTGATCTATTCCTTTTGATAAATATTCTATTGCTTGTGGTTGGTCTCCTGTTGGCTTATATGGTGAGTGTAGTTTAAACATTTTTACCCTCCTCCTATGACTTATATTCTACATTATTTTGTAATAAATGTCTACATATTTAATAAAAGTTCCTGAAGCTTTTGACTTCAAGAACTTTTTGTTATGTATTTATTTTAATTTGCCATAATTCCAAATGATTCACTATTTAGGTCTATTACATAAGATGAAGAAGTTTCTAATTCATCTGACATAATAGTTTCGTTAATAGAAAATACTTTTTTGTTTGCTTTTCTCTTTTTCTTTAATGACTCAAAACTAATAATATTGCTTGGTTTTTCTTCTTGATTATTTTTGTTATTTATCTCTTCTATCATTTTTGTATATTCTTCTTGGCTCTTTAATATATTTTCATTTATTTCTGTTAGTTTATCATCATAATTTATTGCATTTATTTTTTCTAATAATTCATTATTATTATTTACTTGTATTTCTTTTAATTTAGAAATTCTGTTATTTACATTTATTATTTGTTCATTTTGTAATTGTTTTAATAATTCTATTTCTTTATTTGCTGATTCTATTTTTGCTTTTAATACTTCTAGTTGATTAAATTCTTCTTCCATATTTTGTGTTTTTTGTTTTAACATTTCTAGTGTTTGAAGTTCTTTTACTGTATTTTCTATATCAGATTTAGCTTTTAATTGTTCATTTTTTAATTGTTCTACTTTCTCTTCAAATCCATTTATTTTATCATTTATTAATTCTCTGCTACTGATTAATTCATCAATATTTTCAAACATATTGTTGTTATTATCTTTTAATATGTTTATTTGTTCTAAAACATTTAATTTTTCTGAATCTAATTTTTCAAAATTTTCTAAAAGCTTGTTATTACTTATTTTTAAGCTTGTTATATCATCTTGCATTGTTTTTGTTTCTTCTTTAAAATTATTAATACTTTCAAGAATTTCTGTTTTATCATTTTCTTGTATTTCTTTTAGATTTTTTTGTTTTTTATTTAGTTCTTTAATACTATTTTGCACTTTTGAATTTTCTGTTTTTAAGTCATTTATATTATTTATGATTTCTTGTTTGTCTAATGATTGTTTATTTTTTATGTTATCTATTTCGGTATAAATATTGTTTATTTGTTCTTTTGAATTGTCATTGTCTAATCTTTTTTCTATATTTGATATTCTGCTAAATATTTTCTTAATTACATTTTTAAATCCATTTTCTTTTGGTTCTACTGTTTTTTCTTGTTGTTGTTCTACTACTTGAACCGTTTCTAATTCTTGTTCTACTTCTTTATTTAATAATTCTTGTTCTATTACTGATCTGGCATTTTCTATTATTTCTGAAACTGTAATTATTTGTTGTTTTATTTGTATTTCTTTTTCTGTTTTTTCTTGTTTTCCATCTCCATAATAATAGCCATAACCTTTTCCATAGTATTTATTATGTTGTACATCACTCTTGTTTAGTATAACACCCATTATTTTGCCACCGACATCTTGAATTTGTCTTTTTGTTTTCTTTAATTCGTTTATTTTTGACACTTTATTTTCAGCAATTAATATTGTGCTGTCTACCATTGTTGATAATGCTATACTATCTGAAACTATCATACTTGGTGTTCCATCTAATAATACAAGGTCATACATTGATTTTAAAAGTTCTAATAAGTTTCTCATGTTTGTTGATGATAATAATTCTGATGGATTTGGTGGAATTGTTCCACTTTCTAAAATATGTAAATTTGGTATTTTAGTTTCTTTTATGTATTTTTTTGCTTTTTCTAAATTTTCTAATTTATTTTCTGTTATTTCTTTTATAAAGTCTGATAATCCTTCTCCTGTTTGGTTTTCAAATATTTGACTTCTTCCTTTTGGAGTTCTTAAGTTTGTATCTACTATAAGAACTTTTTTGTTTGCTTGAGCAAAAGCTACTGCTATATTATTTACTATAAAGCTTTTTCCTTCTTTTTCTCTTGCACTAGTAAATAAAATAGCTTTCTTTTTATTGATATTTGAAGCATACAATATATTTGTTCTTGTTGTTTTTAAACATTCTACTATATATGATTTTGGGTCTGTTTCTATTATTAATTCGTTGTTTGTTTTATTTGTATTTGGTATTGTCCCTATTGTTTCAAGCTTTAAATTTACTGGGATATCTTTTTCAGATTTTATTGTGTCGTCAAGAATATAAAGTATTAATATCAATACTCCTGATGCAAATATTCCTGCCATTAAAGCTATTGCCATATCTTTAATATGATTTATATTACATGGTGTATTTGATATTTCTGCTGTATCTATGATATTAATGTTTTGAATATTATAAATTGTTTTTATCTGTTCTACGAAAACTTTTGATATTTCATTAGCTATTTTCATTGCTGTTTCTGGATTTGAGTTTTCTACTGTTATTTTTAAGAATTGTGTATTTTTTATTTCTGCTACTGTTAAATTTTTTTGTAAATTTTGAACAGAAATATCAAGTCCTAAGTTTTCTATTACTTTACTTAGAACGTTTGCACTTTTAGCAATACTTCCATATGTAGAAATTAAACCAGAGTTTAAATTCAAGTCTGTTTGTGTTACTTGTTTTTCCCCCTGTGCCTCGTCTCCTGTTAATAAGACTGTTACAGATGAATTGTATTGAGGCTTTTTGTAATAATATGAATAGAAGTAGCTCATTACTAAACTTAATAATATTATTAGAGCTATAAATATTTTTTTGGATAAAATAATATTTAATATTTTTTTCATATCAATATATTCATTATTTTCCATTTACATCACCTATTTCTAATTATACCATGTTTTAACAATTATTGCAACACTTTATGTTTATTTGGTGATGTTTATCTAGAAACTACTGCATTTTTATTACTTTACAATATAAAAAAGGTATAAAAAGATTAATATTCTTTTCATACCTTTTATTATTACATAGCTTGTCTATATAAATTTATAAAATCTTCTTTACTAACTTCTCTTGGATTTCCTGGTTTACATGGGTCTTCCATAGCTTTATCTGCTAGCATTTCGAAATCTTCTTCTTTTGCTCCATAATCTTTTATTGTTTGTGTAATTCCTACTGCTTTTGATAATTCACTTATCATCCATACAAAAGTATTTATAACATCTTGGTCGTTTAAATGTTCTGCATCTGGTCTTCCGATTTGGCATAAGATTTCTCTAAATCTTTGTGCTGTTTCTGGATTTGCACCATTAAATCTCATAACTGTTGGTAATAACATTGCATTTGCAATTCCGTGTGGTGTGTCATATACTGCTCCTAATTGGTGAGCCATTGAGTGAACTATTCCTAATCCAACATTTGAGAATCCCATTCCTGCAATGTATTGAGCCATTCCCATCATTTCAATTGCTTTTTCATCCTTGTCGTTTACTGCTGCTGGTAAATATTTAAATATCATTTTTATAGCTTGCATATGGAACATATCTGATATTTCATTATGAGCTTTTGTTATATACCCTTCTACTGCATGTGTTAATGCATCCATTCCTGTTGCAGCAGCAAGTGTTTTTGGCATTGATGCCATTAAATCTGAATCTATTATTGCTACTATTGGAATATCATTTGGATCTACACATACCATTTTTATTTTTCTATCTTCATCTGTTATTACATAGTTTATTGTAACTTCAGATGCTGTTCCTGCTGTTGTTGGAAGTGCTATTACTGGCATTCCTCTATTTACTGTGTTTGATGCTCCATTTAAAGAAACTATATCTGCTCTGTCTGGGTTTGTCATTACAATAGAAATACCTTTTGCAGTATCCATGCTTGATCCTCCACCAACTGCAACTATTAAATCTGCTTTAGATGCTTTGCATTTTTCTACACCATCCAAAACATTTTTTATAGTTGGATTTGGTTTTACATCTGAATATACTTCAAAATCTATTCCTTCATTATCTAAAATTCTTGTAACTTTATCTGTTACACCAACTTCAACTAAAGATTTGTCTGTAACTACTAAAACCTTTTTAAATCCTCTAGATTTAATTTCTTCTGGTAGTACCTCTCTTGCTCCTTTTCCAAAATAAGATGTTTCGTTTAAAACAAATTTTGTATTAGCCATTTAAAATTCCTCCTTTGTATTTATTATGGTTATATTATATCAATAATATTTTTAAATTCAATATTTTTTTGATTTTTCTTAAACAAAATAGAGAGTGTTATTGTTATATAACGCTCCCTATTTTACTTTTTTAGTCTCCTAAACAAATTCCTATATCTCTTGCTGTTTTTACTAGATCATGGTCCATTGTTACTAATCGTACATTGCTTTCTGCTGTTCCACCTTGTACTGCTCCTATTTCTTTATTGTTTCCTACAACTTCTTCTAAAGTTACATAGTTTAGTTTTCCATCTTTTAATACTGTAAGAACTCCAAATTTTCCTTCCATTGCCAATTCCATTGCTTTTGCTCCATATTTTGTTGAAAGTACTCTATCGTATGAAGTTGGCGTTCCTCCTCTTTGCATATATCCTAATGTTGTATTTCTTGTTGTTATTCCTGTTAGTTCTTGTAAATCTTTTGCAACTTTTTCTCCTGCTCCTCCTAGTTGAACATTTATAACTCCTTTTCCACCATCACGTGTATTTTTATACTTAGAGAACCTCCTTGTGGTACTGCTCCTTCTGCAACAACAATTACACTAAAGTTTTTACCCATTTCTTTTCTTTTATTTATTGCTTCAACAACTTTGTTTATATCGTATGGAATTTCTGGAATTAATGCTACATCTGCTCCTCCTGCTATTGCAGATTCTAGTGCTATCCATCCTGCATATCTTCCCATAACTTCTAATACCATTATTCTATTATGTGTTTCTGCTGTTGTGTGTAATCTATCTATTGCATCTGTTGCAACAGTTACTGCTGTATTATATCCAAAGGTAATATCTGTGCATGCAACATCATTATCTATTGTTTTTGGAACTCCTATTACATTAATTCCTCTTACAGAAAAATCTCTTGCAGATTTTTGAGTACTATCTCCTCCAAGTGTGAATAAACAATCAAATCCATCTTCTTTAATGTTTTGAACACATTTTTCAGATAAATCTTTATATACTGTCTCTCCATTTTCTTCTACTTTATAATTAAATACATTAGCATTTAAAGAAGAACCTATTATTGAACCACCTTTTTGTAATATTCCTGAAGCAGTATTTGCAGTACTTAATTTTATATAATTATTTTTCAAAAGTCCATTATATCCATCAATAAATCCATAACATTCAATTCCATTATTTTCTGCTGTTTTTACTATTGCTCTAATTACAGCATTAAACCCTGAAACATCTCCTCCATTTGCTAATATAGCTACTTTTTTAATCATATTTTTTACCTCCTAAATTTATACTTTTGTGTTTTTATAATTATTGTTCAATTAATCTATCGCTTATTTCTTTAAAGTTTTGAAAATTGTGTTGTCTTAATATTTCATATGCAATAATTGCAACTGAATTAGATAAATTTAAGCATCTTATTCCATCTAACATTGGTATTCTTGCTGTTTTATCTAAGTATTCTTTCATAACATCTTCTGGTAAACCTTTTGTTTCTTTTCCAAATAAAACAAATACTTCATCCATATCTCCAAAATTTATATCTGCATAATTATGAGTTCCTTTTGAAGTTATAAAAAACATATTATTTTCTTCTGGTTTATATTTATTTAAAAACTCTTTAAAAGAAATGTGTTCTTCAATTTCCATCTTGTCCCAATAATCTAAACCAGCTCTTTTTAAATACTTGTCTGAAATTTGAAAACCATATGGTCTAACAAGATGAAGCTTAGCACCTGTTGCAGCACATGTTCTAACAATGTTACCAGTGTTTTGTGGAATTTCTGGCTCAATCAAAACAATATTTAATTTCATTTATTATGCCTCCTATTTTAGCTAATTATATCAATAAAAAAAAATAATGCAATAGCAATTACATTATTTCTAATTCCCTGTACTTCTATATTTATTTAATGCCAAATTCCATAGTTTTACTGCAATTATCCATAAAAGTATAGCCACTATTGGCGATAAATAAATCATATATGTGTTTAATCCTAAATAACACATAGTTGGATAGTATGCAACAAATGCAAACGGTAAAATATATGTTAATATTATTTGTATAAATTTATTATATATTGATATTGGGTATTCTGTTAAAGTATGTATTCTATAAAATGACCATATTATCTCATTTGACCTATATGTCCAAAAAGATGCAATACTAAATATTGTCATTAATGCTCCAATTATTAGCGCCCCAATTATACTAAAAATCATTATTTTTGCAATTAATATAATTGTTATTTGAATATTTAATTTTTGCAACATAGAAATTGTTATACCAATTCCTAAAAACAAATCTGTTATTCCAGCAAAGTCTCTTGAAGAACCAATAATGGATATAAGTGGATGCACGGGTCTTAGTAAAATTTTATCAAATTCACCGTTTCGAATATATTTTGGACCTATTTCATACATAGAATCAAAGCAAAAAGCAACAAAACCAATGGAAATTCTTGTAATTCCATATAATAATAAAATTTGATAAAAATTCCATCCGGATATATTTTCAGTATTATTAAATGCTATTAGCACAAATATTATACTCACAAGTTGAACTATTAATTCTGAAATAACACCAACTATACAATCAATTCTATATATAAGTATTTCTTTTAATGAATTCTTTAAAAAAGAGAAGTATAAACTTAAATTATACATAATTTGCTTCATATTATCCTCCATTTACAGTTACATTTTTTATTGCATGATTAAAGAAAATTTTTGCAATACTGTATAGTGCTATCCCCCATATAATTTGCTTTACAATTATCATTATAATTTCATTTGTAGAAAAATTTCCAAGCCATATATTTATTGGTGTATAAATTAATTCTTTAAAGGGCAATATTTTTGATAAGTTTTGAAACCAATTAGGAAATAATGTTATTGGTGCAATAATACCTGAAAATATTTGTATTATAGCCTTTCTTAATACTTGCATTCCCCATATTGAATTTGTATAAAAACCTATTGTACCTACAATTACTTGTAAAGAAAAAGTTATAGGTACACCTAAAATAATTATTAAAATACATAATAAGAAATCCATTATATTAGCAGGTAATACTAATTCCCAAAATAATGAACATAAAATAAATGTAGCAATTCCTATAACTGTTGCAAAAAGCAATTCTCCAATATTTATTCCAAAATAATATTTAAAATATGAAATTGGGTTTAGTAATTCTTTATTTATTTGTCCACTTTTTATATTTTCTGCCATTATTTCATTTACTCCCCAAGTTGCAAAAGAGCTGAATGTAATTACTAAAATATAATATGTAATCATTTGTTGTAAAGTATATCCTCCAGCATTACCAGTTTGCTTATATATAGCCTGCCATACGAAAATATATACCATTACCTCAATTATTCTATTGAGTGTAAATAAATAAAAATTTGATTTATATATATTGTATTGATTAAACTGCATTTTTGCAAGTTGCGTCATTATTTTTAACATTTGTGTGCTCCTTTATATATTTCTTTTAATATATCTTCTAATTCTGCTTCTTTCATATGAACATCTTCAATTTCACAATATTTTGAAATTTCATCCATAACTGTTAAAATAGTAATCTTTTCATGTAAAAACTTTAGTTTTATACTATTTTCTTTTTCTTCTATAATCTTTAAATTTTCATTTTTTAAATCATTCTTTATAATGCTTTTCTTATTTTTCACAATCAATTCTGCTGTTATATATTTTCCATATTTATCTTTGAATTTTTGTTTTTCTCCGTCATAAATTATTTGTCCTTTGTCTAAAAGTATTATTCTATCACAAACATCTTCGATATCTTTCAAATCGTGAGTTGTAAGTATTACTGTTGTTTTATTTTCTTCATTAATTTCTTTTATAAATTTTCTTATTTTTTCTTTAACAAAAACATCTAATCCAATTGTTGGCTCATCTAAATATACAATTTTTGGATTATGTAAAAAGGTAGCAGCAATTTCGCATCTCATTTTTTGTCCTAAGCTTAAATTTTTTACCTGTTTTTCCAATAACTCATCTAACTCAAGTAGGTTTGTAAATTTTTTAAGATTTTTTCTGTATTCACTCTCGGTCATATTATACATTTTTTTTATTAATCTGAAAGATTCTATTACAGGCAAGTCCCACCACAATTGTGTTTTTTGTCCAAAAACTGCTCCAATATTTTTATTATTTTTTATTCGTTCTTTATATGGTATTATTCCATTCACAGTTACCTTACCTGATGTAGGAGTAAGTAAACCTGTAAGCATTTTTATTGTAGTTGACTTTCCTGCACCGTTTTCTCCTATATATCCAACAAGTTCTCCTTCTTTAATCTCAAAATTAATTCCCTTTACAGCCATAAATTCCTTATATTTTGGATGAAATAGATTTTTAAAATAACTTATTAATCCTTCTTCTTTTTCTATAATTTTATATGTTTTAACTAAATTCTCTACTTTAATCATTAATTTTGCTCCATTTATTTTATATTAATTAATTCGAATCATTTATAGCATAAATTTACTTTTTTAACAAGTGTTTAGAACAACAAAAAACACATCTCTGTTGGATCGTTAGAGATGCATTCTTTATAAAAATACTTTGAACGGTACGCCACATTTCTGTGGTCTCTCATCTTTCTATAAATATTAGACTTAAACAGATAGAAAAGTCAAATAATTTAATAAATATTTCTTATTTTGTACTTATATGTATATTTGATATTTCTGTGGTTAATTCTCTTGAAATTATGTTTTGTATTTGTGCTATTTGGTTTTGTTCTAGTTTTTCTGCTTTTACAACTACACTTACACTGTCATCGTTTACAAATATTACTGCATCTTCAAATCCTTTTGTTTTTATTAAGTTTTCTGCTATCATTATTGCATTTTTCTTATTGTTTATATTTGCTATTTCTTGTGATGATATTGATTTTTGTGTTTCTGGTATTGCTGTATTTTCTAATATTTTTTGGTATGTTTCTAACATTTGTGAATACATATTTTCTCTTTGTAGTTTTGAACTTGTAAAATAGTCTTCTTCTCCATTTGCATTTGTTTCTACAGTATTATTTTCACTGGTGTTATTTGCTATGTTTTCATTTTCATTTGTAGTGTTTTCTTCTTTTGTATTTACGTTGTTTGTGTCTTCACTACTATTGTTTGCCATTGTTTCTTTTATATTGTTTTCTTCTCCAACTACAAGTTCACTATCTACTAATTTTGCATCTCCTATTCCTGCATAATCGTATCCTTCTTCTGTTTTTCTGTTTGCTACTTCTTCTGATATTTGTGATGAATAGTTCAAATATCCAGCTGCAATAAGCATTAGTGCAACTACAGATATAATAATTTGATTTTTCTTAAATATTCTCATTATTAATTCCTCCTTTTAAACTTTTAACTTAAACACTTGTATTTTATGTGTTGCAAGTCCTGTTGCCGCTTCCACAGCTTGAATAATTTGTGTTTTTACATTTGCATTTTCTCCTCCTTCTGCAGTAATTATTGCTCCTTCTATTTTGGGTGAAACAGTTTTTTGAGTTATAATGCTTTTTTCTCCACTACTATTTTCTTGCATTATTGCAGATTTCTGTGTATTTGTATCTGTTGTAGTTCTCTTTCCACCAGAAGTATCTGCTTCCTCTGTTGTTGTTTCGCTTTTGGTCTCATCGTATAATGGAACTAGCTCACTACTTTCTGAATATGTAAGTAATACAGAAACTTTTCCTACACCATCTATATTACTTAAAATTCTTTCTAAATTAGATTGCAAATCTGTTGTATTTTCTGAATTAGAGTTATTTTCTTGTGTAGCTAATTGCTTTCCTGTTGTAATATTTTGCCTAGTTTGTGTTTCATCTTCTTTTTTGTCTCCATTCCAAATTTTATTAACAGCTATACAAGTAATTATAAGAATTATTAGCAGTATAACCATATTTTCCATTTTCTTCTTGCTTTCTTTACCCTCTGCTGAATACAATTCTTTTATTTTGTTAGGAATATTCTTCATTTGTAAAACCTCCTTATTTTATGCTAATCAACCTCTATATTTTCTTTTTTTATACTATATATTTCTGACAAATAGTTTTTAATTTCTTGCTTTTCCATAGATGTTAAATTATTTTGTTTTGCTTCATTTGTATTGTTTGAAATCTTTATTTCTATTTTATTAACAGCTTGTATATTTGAGTTATTGTTACTTTCTTCTCTTTCTAAACTTATTTTCAAATTATTAATAGTTCCATACGATTCTTCATTTTTTAACTCTATATTCGCATCTAAACTATTAACTTTATAACCTTTTTGTTTCATTCTATTTTTTATATCTGCTTTAATACTTGAAGTATATGTATTATCCAAATTTTTATCTATTACATTTGCACTTGCAGTAGTGGTACTTTCCACATTAAAGTAATTTTCATATTTAGATACATCTATTGTAGAGTTTCCTCCACTTATTTTAGATATTATTGGCGATATAATTGTAAATAATATGTATAATCCTATTACAGTTTTTATGTACTTTTTATTATTTCCTTCTGGCAAAATCATTTGTATTATTGTAGAAACTATAACTGCTAGAATAATAGATTTTGCCCAAGTCGACATTGCATTTATCACATTATTTTTCCTCCGTTTATCTATACATCATTCCGCTATTAGAAATTTTAATAACTAATGTTGTTCCAATTATCAGCATTACAGCTATTGCACTCATAATTCCTAATAACAATTTGAAAGTTTCTCCCATTTCGTCTAATAGCTTTACTATTTTTGCATCTGCTATTGGTTGACTTATTGCTGCCACCAGATGATATGAAAGTGTTAAAATTGTAAGTTTTATAATAGGACCTATACATATTGCAATTATTACAATTATTCCTACAATTCCAACGGCATTCTTAAGTATATTTGAGCAACCTATAACTGTGTCTACTGTATCACCTAATATTTTACCTACAACAGGTATTAAATTACTTACTGCTGCTTTAGTAGTTTTTGCAGTTATTCCATCCACACTACTTGTTAAGCTTCCATCTATTGAAACTACAGATACAAAAAGTGTAAGTGTTATTCCTAAAAGCCAAACTATGCTAGATTTCATAAATTTAGATATTTTATCTATATGTACTTCTTTTGATACTTTTGAAATAATTCCAATTGCTGTTGAAATTAATACCATTGGTATTATAAAAACTTCTAGCATATTTGATATAAAGTTTATTAAAAAAAGTATTATTGGCTCTATTACACCTGCTGAAGTTATACTTCCTGTGGTTAAAAGTAAAGTCATTAGCAAAGGTACAAGTGTTTGACCATAGCCCAACATATTTTGTATGGATTGTTTTGTAAGCGATATAATATCTGCAAAGTTACTCATTATTAGTGTTACTATTAATATGTATTGCACATAATATGTAATTGTTGAAATGTTTTTGTTTTCTAGTCCATCGCTAATACTTTTAAGAATACTATGTATTATAATTATTATTAAAATACTTCCTAAAATTTTTATTGTTGATTTAATTTCTTTTCCAAATAGATTTACTATTTTTCTGAAAAATGTGTCATTATTTATATTTCCAGATATAGCAGATTGTAAAAGTTCTCCTATATCTATGTCTTCCATAAATTCTCCCGAATATTCTTTACTTTTTGTTATAAAATTGCTTACATTTAGCTCATCCATTTGGCTTGATATAATATCTTCTGTATTTATTTCTACATTTTCTGTTTCGTCTGATGCATATACACTTGGTATTTCTAAAAGTAATGCTACTGCTAGTATTAATAATATTTTTTTCATATGTATACCTCTTTTATAGAAATGTATTCTTTTGTTTAAGGTAAAATTTTTATTATTGTTTCTAATAGGCTTGAAATTATAGGAATTGATACAGAAATTATCATAATTTTTCCTCCTAAATCTACCTTGCTTGCTATTGAATTTTCTCCAGAATCTTTGCACACACTTACTGCAAATTCTGTTAAAAGTGCTATTCCTGTTATTTTTAATAAAATCCCAAGAAATTGACTATTAACGCTTGCTTTATTAGAAAAATCTGATAGAAGTTTTATTATTCCAGCTAATTGTCCAGATATCATAAAAAATATTATTACTCCTACCATTAAAGAAACATATAATGTAAATTCTGGTTTATATTGTCTTAGTATAATTATAATAATTAGCCCTATTAAACCGAACTCCTATTATTTTTATAATATCCATATATAATTCCTCTCTTATAAATTAAACATTGTTCGCACAGCATCAAACAGGCCACTTATTTGTTTTATTACCATTGTTAAAACTATTACAAGCCCTGCTAAGGTTGTCATCATTGCTTGGTCTTCTCTTCCTGCTCTTACTAACACTTGATGAAGTACTGCAACTAAAATTCCTACTGCAGCTATTTTAAAAAGTAATTCAATATTCATAGGTATAACTTCCTTTCTTTTGTTTTATTAAGCTAGCAATATAACTATTGCTAGTCCTATTGTCATTCCTAATGTTTTATATAACTTTTCGTTTTTTTGTCTTTCTTGTTCTGCATATTCTATTTGTTTTTTCAAAAAACTTTGGGTTAGCTTTATTTCACTAACTTGTCCTTCTAAATTTGTTTTACCGAGAAGTTTTGACAATCCTTTTAATATGTTTTTATCTTCTTCGTTTATTTCTAAATTGCTTTCTTCTATGGAGTTTAGCCATGCAGTGCCTGCTTCTGTATTTTTCATCTTTTGGCTTGAATCATAAAATAAATTTGAAACATTTTTATATGTATTTTTTGATATTTCTTCAAATATATCTGGTATAGGTTCATATGTATATTTTATTTTTGTTAGAAATATGTTTAGTGCCGAATTTAATTCTTTAAGTGTTTTTACTCTATTTGAATATTTTTTTGAAAACATTATTCCTAGACTTAAACTTGTACCAAATATAGTTAGTAAAATTATTGTTTTAATAATAAACATAAAAACTCCTTAATTTAACATTAATATATTATATTCAGGAGTTTTTGTTTTTAGAACATATTTATATATAAAATTAAATAGTAGGCATATATATTACATCTTTTATAGATATAATGTATATGCCTACTACTTTTCTGGTTATTTTTAGATTATAAATTATTTTGAACTTACTGCCTTTTCTAAATTAGTAATTCTAACCTCATGTGAAAGTAAACGTTTATTGTTTAATGCCATGTAATTTTCATATTCATCAAACTTTTTATCATTTTTCTGGTCATCCATCATTATTTTTTCAAACATAGCATCAATTTTTTTACCGTACTTTTCTTCGAAATAAAAATTGTTGTCAATAATTTTTTCTTCAAGTTGATCAAATCTTTTGTCTAAAATTTTATTGTTTTCTTTAATTTTTTCATCTATCATAACAGATATTTTTTCGTTATTAGCCTCTATTTTTTCGTCCATCACTTTGTACAATTTTTCGTTGTTTGCTTCCATCAATTCAATAAATCTTTTTTCTTCCATTAATTTTCACCTCCTTCTTTTTTATAAAAGTATTTTAACATTATTCTTTTTACTATGCAATAAATATTTAATATTTTTTAAATTATTTTGTATTCTTTATTTATTTTATCTAATGCATATATTTTATTTACTTTTCCTTTATTGTTTTTATCTATAAATATCAGTCTTTCAAATATATATTTTTCTATTAATTCAGCTATAGCTGGGTTTAGTTTTAAATCTTCTAATGAATTTCCATGTGCTGTAAATATTCCTTTTATTCCTGAACATACTGCATAGTTTATTTCTTGCACGTCTTCTTTACTTCCTATTTCATCTGCTACTATAATTTCTGGTGCCATTGATCTTATAAGCATTTTCATTCCTATAGATTTTTTTATATTTTCAATTATATCTGTTCTTATTCCTAAATCGTTTTGAGGAATTCCTTTATACATTGCTGCAATTTCTCCTCTTTCATCTACAACTCCTATGTTTTTTCCTGTAATTTTTTCGGTTCCATTACTTAAATTTCTAATTATATCTCTTAATAGTGTTGTTTTTCCTGCTCCTGGTGGAGATACAATTAAAGTGTTATAAATAGTATTTTCTTCTTGATTAATTATTTCTTTAATTATGTTGTTAGAGCAACCTATTATTTGCCTTGCTATTCTAAAATTCAAGTTTGATATGTAATTTAAGTTTTTAACTTGATTATTTTCTAGTACTGCACTTCCTGTAATTCCTATTCTATGTCCACCTTTTATGGTTATAAAACCTTCACATATTTGATTTTGGTATGAATATATAGAATTTTCGCAAATACTTTGCAATATGTTCAATACATCTTCTGTTTGTACTATATAGTTTATTATTTTTTCGGAATTGTTTAATCTTAAAATAATTGGTTTAGAATTTCTTATTCTTATTTCTTCTATAACTAAATTATTATTAATTTCATTCTCCAAAACTACTCTTATTTTATCTGGGAAATATCTTAAAATATCATTATAGCTCATTTTTTCATCCTTTCATAGAAAGGCAACCTGTGTGGTCACCTTTACATTTCTATATAATATAAAATTACCCTTGCATATACATATTAATATGTATATGCAAGGGCACCTGAATTTATGAATATTTTTAGATTATTTTAATTATAGAATTTTATATATATTATTTTGTAAGTTCTATTGTAACTTGAGTTGCATCTTTTGCAACAGTTATTTTTGCATTATTATTTGTTATAACACTCTTAATTGAGCTTATATATTCTTTTACTTCTTTTACATTATCTTTTGTTATACCTTTAATTCCTTTTTCTTCTATTCCATTTGCTTCATCTTTTGCTACATAAATTAATTCATCATCTGTATAATCTTTTAGTGCTACTTTAGATAAATCTACTGGTGCTGTTTTTCTTGTAGCTAGAGTTATTGTTCCATCTTTAGCTATTGTTACTTTTTTGCTTCCATTTAAAGCATCTGCTGTTAAATCAACAGTTCCTTTTGCAACTGTAACATTCATACTTGCAGCTATATTACAGTTTGTTGTAATTGTAACTCCTTTATTAGCTACAACATTTATTGTTCCTTTTTGGATTGATGTTTGGTCTTTAGAACCAACAAAGTTTATTGTTAAAGTTTCATCACTTTCGAAACCTAAAGTGTTGCTTTCTGTATTTGGTGTTACAGTAAGATTTTGAGCATTAGCACTTATTGTTGTTTTAGCTACTGTAGAAACTTTTACGCCATTAATTATAGCTTTTGAGTTTACATTATATATTTTATCACCTTTAACTTCAACATCACTATTTACATTTATTGCATCAGCTGTTACTCCACTTAAATCGTAAATTGCACCTGTACCATTTAAATTGATTTCTTTAAATGTACCACTTATAGTTTTTGCAAATTTATTATTGCAAGTAACATTTAATGTATAATCTTTTAAATCTCCGAATTTTCTTGTACTTTCTTTGTCATTTAATGTTGCTGTTATTGTTTTTTCATTTATACTTATAACATCTCCAGCTTCAAATTTTTTAACTAAAGATACTACACTTGCAAATTCTGTTGGATAAATACCATATGTATTATCATAAACTGTTTTATTTATTATCATTTTATTTGTATCTGCAAATATTTTACCTGTATTTTCTTTAGCATCTTTTTCATCTGTAGCTACTGTTAAGTTTGAAATTGCTGGCATTGTAGCTTTTGTATTTACTGTTGAAGTATAATCAGATTCTAATTTAATTCCTTCAACTGTTGTAATTAATTTGAAAGCATATTTTTTATTACTTTCTAATCCATCTATAACAATTTTACCGTCTTTTGATAATTCTACATTTTTTTCACTTAATTTTGTATATTGAGCTTTTGTTGTATCTTTATTATCTGCATTAGATGCATCATAGATTTCTACTTTATATTCTGTTTTTATTCCTGTAATAGCTATAGAATCTGAAACAGTACCTTCAACTGAAGTATCTTTAACTGTATCTACAGTTAGTGATGGTGCAGTTGTTGTTAAAGTATATATTTTATTAGATGTTGCTTCATCTGAATTTATTAATGAAACTTGTCCATCATTTGCAACTACAATAATTTTAACAAAATAAATTGTATTATCTTGTGGTAAGGTTATTACACCTTTGTCATCTGGTGTTACAAGTGTTGGAGTTGTTTCTTTTCCATCATTATCTAAACTTATTAATTGAACTTTTATTTCTTTAAAGGTTCCTTCTTTGTTTGGATTTTCATATGTTAAATATGTTTTTCCATCTTCTTTATTTTCTAGTTTTACATTTTTAACTGCTTCTAATTTTGAAACAACTATTTCATCTGAAGTTACTATTTCAGAAGTTTCTGTATCAGCTGTTCCTTTTACTTGAACAGTTATTTTGTATGTACCTGTTTCTGTTGCATTACTTGAAATGTTTATTTCTTTTTCTGTAGTTGTTGTAAAAGCAATTACTTTGTTATCTTTTAAGATATTAACAACATATGCTGCGCCTGTATTTTTTTCATCTTTCCATGTAAATTTACCTGTTGCAACTCCATCTGTAACTGTTGCTTTTAATTCTTTAACTGCTGTTGCTTGGTTAGCATTATCTTTAGCTATAACAACAGTTTCAGCTACTGATCTGCTACCATATTTGTTTTCTAATATAAATGTAACATTAGCAGATGCCCCTTCAGTTAATTCGTTTGAAATTTCATAGTTTTCTACTTTATTATTTGAAACTTCTATTGTTTTTGCATCTTTTATATCTGATATAGAATCACCTATAACATAATATACTTTTGTTATATCATTTTTTCCATATCCTTCTAAAGAAAGTGTTGCTGTTCTTGTTGCTGTACGTTTTGTATTTACGTTTGTAGCTGCAGGAGCTTCAGTATTTTTTATAACTGTTGTTGTTCCAACAACTTCTGCATCTTTATCTACTCCAGCTACTAATTCAACAGAAAGTACGCCATCAACTAAATCTGAAACATCAATTCCATCAACTTCTACTTTTGTTGTATTTTTAGTTATAGTTACTGGTTTGGTAACTACTTTATCTTTACCATTTACATCTAATCCCTTAACATTTAATGTTAAGCTAACATCTTTATCAGATACTTGTGCAACATTTACAGTAACTTTTGAACTTGTTACATTTTGATTATTAATAATACCTTCATTTATAGAAAGTGAATAATCATATTTTTCATCTTCCATATCTGGTAATTTATCAATTACAGATGCTAAACTTCCAACATAGAATTTTTGCATATCTAAAGCATCATTAACATCAACATCTGCATTGTTTCTAACATCTGCTGCTTCTAATTGAACATTATCTAATTCAACATTACCAACATAATATTGTTTTACTTGTAATGCATCGTTTACATCAACAAAACCATCTTTGTTAACGTCTCCATAGATTACTACAGTATATTCTTTACCATTTGCAGTAAATGTATCTCCTGTACGTACTACAGTATTATCATTTGGTATTGCTGCTCCATTAAATTTTGTTACATTTGCAAATTTTTCGCTTGTTGCTATTTCTTTAAATGTTACACAGTCTTCTGCATTTGCAAGAACAAATGGAACTATTGTTTTATTTTCTACTAATTGTTTATAAATTCCTACTGGACTTGTTTTTATTTCATCTTGAATTTCTGTAGCTAATGTTTTTGGATTGCATACATTAAGAGCCATTAAACCAGCTAAAGCTAAAGATGATACTACTTTTAATTTTTTATTCACTTTAATTTCCCCCTTGAAAACTTAAAATTATTTACTTATTTTTCTTGCTACAACTATTCCTGCAACTGTTGTTAAAGCTATTCCCGCAATTGTAACTACAGAAGCACCAGTTTGAGGTAATTTTGTTATTGTTTTTCCTTCATCATTTACTTTTTTGTTTGTTGTAGTGCCTTTTTTATCTGTTTTTCCTGTATTTGTTGTATCTTTTTTATCTGTATCTGTTGTGTCTTTTTTGTCTGTATCTGTTGTTGTTGTTTTTTCAGCAACTTTAACTGATACAGTGTTTGCTGGCATTGCTTCGCTTGATTCTGTTGTTAATCTTGTAACTTCAAAAGAAGCTGAATCTGTTAATTCTTTAGCTTTGAATGTAAATGTAACAGCTGTTGTTGTTTTATCTGTGCTTGTTCCAGCAACTTTTACAACTCCATTTGCATTTCCTGTTGTTAATTCTCCTATAGAACTTGAAGCTGATACAAATTCAAATTTACTTGAATCATATTTTAGCCATGTTCCTATTGAATGTGTTTCTTTAACACTTACAGTAACTGTTACTGTATCTCCTTTATTTGCTTCTGTTTTGTTTGCGCTTATAGATGAAGCGTTTACGCTTGTAGCTAATGCTACTAATAGTACTATTGTTACTATTCCTGATAATAATTTTTTCATTTTATTCATTTCCTTTCTAATTTTAATTTTTAATTAGGCTTCTTCTTTTGCCTTTATGATAAGTCTTGTTAGTCCTCCTGGATTACAAGTAATAAGAGTAACTTCCTTAACTCCTTGATAAGTAGGGTCTAAACATTCTAAGTCTGTTGGATTGCAAGTGTAAATATTAAATATTTTATATGTTACCTTTGTTTTTTCTTCCTTATTAATTAAATATAAAGAGTCTCCAATTTCTAGTTTTTTTGCATCTTTTAACATATTTTTGTAATTATGTCCTGTAATGCAAAAATTTCCTATTTCATTTATATTTGGACCATAAAACTTTGTAACCGATAAATTTAATGAATCATCAGTTGTTTTATTTAAAATATTCTTTTCTACACCTATTTTTTCAATCACAAGCTGACCAATTACTTTGTAGTCTCCCATTTTTTCTGGTAAATCTACATTACTATATTTTCATCTTTCTTATCTTCTACATTTTGATTTACAGGAGTATTTTCTATATTTGCAGTACAAATAACTTCACTTTCTTCATTTGTATTTTGTACTTTTATTTGTTTGGCAATTTTATATCCAACATAGAATATAAGAATAATAATTAATATAGCACAAATTCCTTTTTTCTTATTGAATTTCCTTTTGGTGTTTATGCTTCTTTTCCCTTTATTATAAGGAATACTCTTTTTCACTTTATAATTTTTCACCTCCTTATAACTATAGTTATTTACACTGCTTTTATTGATATTCTCTACCTTTTATTTCGAGAACATTAACCTGTTTTAGGTTATCTTGGATTATTTTAACCTAAAACAGGTTAGATGTCAACAACTTATTTAAAAAAATATAAAATTAAATATGTAATTTCTATGAGTTTTACAAATTAACTTTATGCCTAATATATATACTCTTTTTACATATACTAATTTAAAGGAGGTGCCATATCATTAATACACGCTATCCAAGGATTCGCTCTTTAAGGGAAGATCATGATATGACGCAAAAGCAAATTTCTCAAATTTTAAATATGTCTCAAACTGGATATTCCAAATATGAAACAGGTGAAAATGATATTCCAACTCATATATTAATTGAATTATCTAAATTATATAAAACATCTGTAGATTATATTTTAGGCTTAACAGATGATCCACTCCTAAAAAGCGAATAAAAATAGAGGTTGATTTTATCTTCAACCTCTACTTTTATTATAAATTTTATTCTTCCCAATTATGGTAAACATTCATAACGTCATCTAATTCATCTAGTTTTTCTATAAGTCTTTCCATTTTTTCTTGTCCTTTTTCATCTAATGCAACATATGTAGTTGGAACTCTTTGAATTTCAGCTTCTACAAATTCTAATCCTTCATTTTCTAAAGCTTCTCTAACTGTAGAAAAATCTTCAGGTGATGTTGTTATCTCGTAACATTCTTCATCAGATGTAAAGTCTTCTGCTCCATTATCTAATGCAAGCATCATAAGTTCATCCTCATCTTTATCTGTAGTTGTTTTATCTATTACAATAATACCTTTTCTATTAAATAAATAAGACACACAACCTGTTGTTCCAAGATTTCCTCCAGATTTATCGAAAACATGTCTTACATCTGCTGCAGTTCTGTTTTTATTATCTGTACTTGCTTCAACAATAACTGCAACACCACAAGGTCCATAACCTTCATAAATCATTTCTTCATAATTTTCACTACTGCTTGATGCTTTTTTAATTGCATTATTAATTGTATCGTTTGGCATATTTGCAGCTTTACATTTAGCAATAACATTTTTTAATTTAGAATTACCAGCTGGGTCTGGTCCACCTTCTTTAGTTGCAATTAATAATTCTCTTCCAAGTTTTGTAAAGATTTTACCTCTAGCTGCATCTGCTTTACCTTTTTTAGCTTGTATATTGTGCCATTTGCTGTGTCCTGACATTTTAATTCCTCCTTTTATTTCTTTTACTCTATCTTAAAAATTTTCTAAATTTTACAAATTCAGTTAACATTGTAACATATATTTTTATGTTTGTGTAGTTTTTTTTATAAATTATAGCATTTTTTAAGTCTTAAAGCATTTAAAATTACTGTTAAACTGCTAAATACCATTGCTAAACTTGCAATCATAGGATTTATAGAAATTCCTAATGGCTTAAATATTCCAATGGCAATAGGTATCATTAAACAGTTGTAGAAAAATGCCCAAAATAGATTTTGTTTTATATTTTTAACAGTCTTTTCACTAATTTTTATTAATTTTAATATTGAATATAAATCATTTTTGATTAAAATAACATCACTTGAATCCATTGCAATATCTGTTCCGCTTTTTACACTTACACCAATATCTGCATTTGTTAATGCTGGACTATCATTTATGCCATCCCCACACATCATAACTCTATTTTCATCTTCTTTTAGTTTTTTTATTGTTTCTGATTTTTGAGATGGCAGAACATTTGAAATTACTTTAGTTATTCCAAGTTCTTTGCCTATCTTTTCTGCTGTTTCTTTGTTGTCTCCTGTTAGCATTATTGAATTAATATTATGTTTTTTTAGTTCTTCAATAACATTCTTAGAATTTTTTCTTACAATATCATTTACACCTATCAATGCTAAAATTTCGTTTTCATTTGCTACATAAACAATGCTATTTCCATTAAGAGCCAATTCTTTTTCATCTTCTAAATGATTATTTTTAATAGAAAACCTTTCTATTATCTTTCTATTACCTAATATTATTTTTTGATTGTTAACTGTTCCAACTATTCCATAGCCAGCTAAGTTTTGCATATCCTCTACATTTAGTTTTTCAATTTTATTTTCTTGCATATAGTATGCAAATGCTTTTCCTATTGGATGTGTTGATTTTTCCTCTACACTTCCTGCAAGCTTTATTAAATCTTTTTCTGAAAGATTACTGTAATTGCATATTTTTGCAATTTTTAGTTTTCCATATGTTAATGTACCTGTTTTATCAAATACTATTGTATTTATTTTAGAAGCATTTTCTAAAATTTCACTTTTCTTTACTAATATACCATTGCTTGCACACACTCCTTCGCTAACTACTATTGCAAGTGGAGTAGCTAATCCTAAACTACAAGGACAAGCAACTACTAATACTGTAATAAAGGTACTTAATGCTGTTCCAAAATTATAACCCAAAATTAGATATACCAAAAAAGTAATTAATGCAATAACAATAACTGCTGGAACAAAATATCCAGAAATTTTATCTGCAATTTTGGCTATTGGTGCTTTTGTGTTACTTGCCTCTATAACTAATTTTACAATTTCTGAAACAGTAGATTCTTTTCCTATTTTTTCTGCTTTATATTTTATAAAGCCATCGAAATTTAAGCTCCCTGCAATTACTTTCTCCCCTATACCTTTAGCTACTGGTTTACTTTCACCTGTTATAAAAGATTCATCTAAATGTGTGCTACCTTCAATAATTTCTCCATCTACTGCAATTTTATCTCCTGCTTTTGAAATTACTGTACAACCTTTTTTTATTTCATCAAGAGTTACTTCCTTTTGTATACCTTCTACTTCGATAATCGCTTTATTTGGTGTTATTTCTACTAATTTTTGTATTGCCTCTTTTGTTTTGCCTTTACTTATTCCATCAATATATCTTCCAAGTTTAACAAAATAAATTATTATCGCAGATGATTCGAAATATAAATTCATTGTTAGATGATGATTTCCCTTTAATATCATATACATACCATATGTACTATAAACAAAGCTACTTATAACACCTATTGAAA
>ERZ772819.794-NODE-794-length-26509-cov-11.281961_pt1 | contig 26509 bp, 20 predicted proteins | sample MGYA00580860_ERZ772819 | MGnify/ENA primary metagenome ERZ772819 (study PRJEB29015, sample SAMEA2737683) | human gut metagenome | biome: human gut; feature: human-associated habitat; material: faeces | place: China | collected 2012 ...
TATTAAATTATTATTTACAAAGTAATATGAATTTAAAAGCGGTAGTGTAAAATAATGAGTGTTTACACATAATTATTGACAGTATCGATTTTGGTGGAAAGAAAGTAAAATGAAGGTACTTTCTTTTATTCCTGTAAGTTAGATACTTGCAGTTTATGGCAACTCCATTGGGGTTGCCTTTTTACTTATTGATTATGTAATCAAAATGAATCATTATGACTAACCTTACATAAGTACAACCTTACCAAAGATGGTAAAGTCGTCCTTTTCTGAGAAGGTAATAGGTTTCTCGTTAGAATTTAATGAGTTAAGGAGAATGTCACCATTTTCTCTATTTTGAATCACCTTCATTACGTAGTAACGACTATTTAGCTGTACGATGCTGATATCCCCAGGTCGTAGAATTGAATCTTTTATGACAAATATCACTTCATCATCGAAGAAACTAGGTTCCAGAGAATCGCCAACAACCTTAAACGCAATATCATGTACCGGAATAGGCACTGGGTAGTCAAGGCAGTCGACTGGGACCTCTGATAGTTCAAACCCTTGTGCATCTGCTCTAGCATAAATACTGACTCTTTTGGTTGGTAGTTTATCTTGTTTAACTATTCGTTTTCTATGGTCCTTTTCTCTGATTTCTTTAGAGATATGCTGATTATCTAATCGATTTTCTATGAAATCAACTGTAGCATCCTGATTCCCCTCATCAAGCTGCTTGAACATTTCACCAACATATTCTTCCTTATTGTCGTTAAATGGTGGGTAGGCATATTTACTGGGTGAGTCTGATAACCCTAATAAATAGTCTGATGTAACCCCAAATAATTCGACTAATTTCACAAGATCTTTGAATGTAGGAGCATTGGTTCCATTTTCCCACTTTCCTACTGTCTGCTGTGTTTTTCCAATCTGAATACTAAATTCTTTTTTAGTCCAGCCTCTAGCTTGCCGGAGTTTTGTTAAGCGATCAGTAAACATTTTCCCCTTTAAATTGTTACGATCTTTACACTCTATCATGTATCTTCCCTACACACATCTTCCTAAAAAAATTATAATTTTTTATAATCAAAATCATTATAGCAGTTTTAGAAACAATAAACAAATATAGAAAAATAATACTTTTAACCGTATATATACTGTATAAATTAGTATGAGCGTTATTTTATTTAATCGATAAAAAGTAAAACAAAAGCCAATGATGTGTTAAATAAAAATGGTGATAAAGTCATGTTTATTATCTATCAATCAAGAAAAATATTAAAATAATGTGAGTAAGGTATAATTTAATTATGAAATTCTCTTGATTGTTTGACACAAAAATAGTAAAATCAATTCAGAAACATAAAGATTAGGCAGGTTATATATATACATGGGAAACATTATTTCAGAATTGAGACGACGAAAGAAACTCTCAAAGAAAGCGTTAGCTCATGACCTTAATGTTGATGCAGGGACTATCGACAAATGGGAAAATGGAGCTAATATTCGTATGGAAAACGTTGTAGCCTTAGCCGAATACTTTGGTGTTTCTACGGATGATATTTTAGGAACAAGAAAGCACTAATTGCTAATCTTTGGCATCTAAAATATTACGCAGCGTTTTATGATGGAAGATAAGGGAGGGACAATGACAACAGCAATCACTAACCCTAAAAAAATCACTTTAGAAGACCTAGAAGAAAATCTAGAATCATTCATACATGTATTTAATGATGATTTATGCCGAACCATTATTGAGTATATGATTGACTCAGAAGGGCCATTTGCAATTACTCGATATAAGAAGTTTGGATCACCATGGTTTTATCAGGCAACCAGAGATATTTCTGACAAACTTTGGAGAAAGCTAATCGAAGAGGGAAAACCAGAAACTGAAGCTAAAGCCATAGCTAAAGACGTGATATCAACGTACTATCAATATATGTTATTTGATATGTTGCTTGCGGGACAAAATAAGCTAGCTTCTAAAGAAGTCCAAGTCAGGATCTCCAGTTTGACAAATAACCGGCAACAAAATGAAGTAAAAAAATTAGCCTTCATGAAAGGTTGTAGGGAATACATACAGAATTTACCGTTGAAGACACTAACCAATTACATTCCTCTAGCCGAATTGTTTAAATACGCTGGTGTCGGAGAAGTTCCAGATTTAGCGAAAATCTTTAGCTTGCTAGATTCCAGTGAAGCGGGATGTTTGAAAAAAGTCGGAGAAGTCATCCATTTTGACGATGCTGCAGTAGACGAAGTGATTGAAAAAAGATTTTTAAGGAGTTCTCAACTTCGTTTCTCTAGCGGAAAACTATTGTACAACTCAGAAAGTGTTGTATTTAAGTAGAATTTAGAATTGAATATAGAATGAATAAAGGGGAAAAGGATATAAAAACATATCCTTTTTTTGTGTCTTCATAAACAAGGTGGGTGTCACTGGGTTATAGAAGGTATATGAGGTTTAGTATAATGGTTCCAAAAAATTGAAGAGAAGGACTAGACAAATGACAAGAACACCAGGTAATAAAAAATGGTTACAAAATATTGCTAAGAAAATCAATCTTCCACTTTATCCGAAGAAAAAATTTAATGGGGAAGAAGTCACTCTCATGCCTGATGGGACAGTTCGATTATCTGAAACAGGAGAAAAGCCTTCTGCTGAAGCACTGGAAGCCTATCAAGACTTCGTTAAGAAATTCAATGAAAGACTACGTCGTTTTGGGGTAAGAACAATCGATGGAAAAGCAACATTGAATACTGTCTCTCGATTTTCGGACGACTATTATAAGAAGTATGCCTCGACACCATTACTGAAACAAGTTTACCCAAACAATGACTTTCCTTTCCATTTACAACTTCAAGAGGATTACATCATTCAGATCAACTATAGTCAAGAAACAGATTACGAGTTAATAAGTAAGCAACTAAACCAGTTAGATATGGATATCTTACTATTTATAGCTACTTTCCGAAATGTTCAACTACTTCAAATTTCTAGGGAGTTTGGGTTACCGATTCCTAAAATTAAACCGCATCTCAAACGACTCAGAGAGTTTTACTTGGTTCAAGAGTGGGAGTTCGAACGTGAAGATACTCCAGGAGCTCTTGCGACAAGTTACTCTATCTACAGTCATGGAACGATGTTGCTCTTACTAGCAAATAAGATCAGCAGAAACTTCACTTATAAATGGAAAGATATTCTTCGGGAAGAAGATAACTACTCTCCTATCCGATACTGGAAGGTCGTAGATGCCTATCAGAACTTCAAATTTAATCAAAACTATGCCTATTTTGTTCCTACGTCAAAACTGGAGAAGTTCACGTATACAGTGACAAAGACACAAGAAAAGAGTAAGAGTAAAAGTCCTCTTTCTGGTATGGAGAAACGAAAATCAGAATTACAAGCCAAAAAGGCGAAGAAGAAAGAGCATACGTATACAGTCCATGTTCCTAGATATCTCTTTATCGGTCAGTTAGCTCTCAATAAAAAGGAAGATGATGGTACAAAGAATCTTTTTGATGTGTATCCTTATATCACCAATGTAGGTGATACCAGCGATCTTGATAAATTGCTAAATGTCTTTAAACACTTTGGACGTTTCGAGGATGGTTTAGATGAAGAAGGTAACAAACGTTATCTATTGATTATCGTTGATAATTTTGACGACATTCAAGAAATTGAAGACAAGTATATGCTTATTGAAAATGGTGGCTATAAGAACCTCAATAACATTATTTTCCTCAACCTAGAGCTTGCTGCAGAAGAAGGGATTGATAAGTCTCTTGTTGTTATCAGAAGTCAAAATACAACTGATGGAGGTCGTGTGGCCAAATATATGCCTTTTAGAATGAATGAAGCGTTTAACAAACGTCCACTAATCAAAGACGCTGAACTAGAAGAGTTAAATCAAGAAGAAGGTGATACTGATGCTTAATATCTATATTGATCCCTACGTCCTATCTCCTTTTGAAGCCTCTCCCTTTTTTCACAAGCTGACTAACTTTGCAAAATCTAAAGATCATAGAGTAGCTATTATGGGGTTTAAGTCACATATTTCTTGGAATGCTCTATCGTATTTAGAAGATAAAGCTAAGATTACGATTACCCACAAACATGCAGACCTAGAGGATGAGAAAAAACATGCCGTTCTGCTAGCGGGCTATTTAAAAAAGGATATTGAGTTAGTAACGTCTCCAACAAATCACATTACAGATATCTTCCTCTTTGACGAGCAGGCTCAGATGGATACGAATACTTTGTCTCAGCTACTTAGCAAGGTCCCTTACGTACATTACCTATCAACAGAGCATTTTTTCTATTCCCCTCACGTCAATAATTTCCCTAAGAACAGACCATTTATTTTCAATACCCAACTTTTCCGAGACACGAGAAATATTTATTTTGCTAATAGTTTAGTGGAAGGGTATGATTCACTATTTGAAAGTTTAGCTAAGAATGATATTACCCAACAATCATTTTTTGGTAGAAATAACTATATCTTTATACCAGGTCATAATGGAAAAGAAGAATCACTCGCTAAGGTCATTATGAACGTCACAAAAATTGAAGATTTGACGATTGATAGCATAAAACCTTTAGAGCCAATATCAGTCACCTCAGAACCCCAACAAAGCATGAAAGAGCTGCGTTTAGACGAAATTGAAGAACGTCTAAAGCAGAAAGTGAAAAGCTTAGATACAATTAAACACAACGAAAAATCGAGTGAGGTCTTGAAAATTACTTCGGAAACCCTTACAATGATAAGGAAGGTAATGGATTGTATTGGGAGAATGGAAGATAGTTTAAATGCTAAGATGGCTGAAAAAGCTGACAACAACAATAAACTTGATTCAGATTTTGATCCATTATATGCCTTTAGGGCCCAACATGATAAATTGGGGGACGATTAAACACTAATAAAGGGTTGAAGGAGAGAAAAATGACTGATGAAGTAATGACTAAAAAAAACATTTACTTAGTGTCAGACGTTGACAAAGCTAGGGAACTTGAGGCATACATCGTAAGTACTAAAGATGGTATGGAAGTCTTTGGACTTATTGGTTGTGATGAACTCGAGGAATTAACAGAGGCTCAACGAGCATTTGTGCAGAGCGATGAAGCGATGCAATTCAAAAGTAACTAAGCTCCATGATTGATTAAAAAGCTGAGAAATCAGCTTTTTTGAGTTTAGTGACTTATAGTTATGATGTAGGTGTTACAATAAAAGTGTTTGATGACTTTACTTTTGAGTTACTATGGTTTTATAATCTTATGAATTGGTTTGGAGAGAAGCATGAATAACGAACAGAAAAAAGAGATACAAAAGTGTAAAGAAGAAATTGAGAAGCTCATTGATAATGTAAACTTATCTGGTTCCATTGATATTGATAAAGTAGACTTATTATATGATTTAAAAAAAATTAATGATAGTGTTGCCAAGGTTTATGAAATTTACCTAAAATTTCCAAATTCAGAAGACTTAGCTTGTCAGTACATGTCTATTTTGCGGAAGCTAGCTCAGATACAGGTAGGGTGGACATTCACTACGGGTATTTTTATAAAACGGGAAGACTTAGTGACATTACAAGAAAACTTAGTGGCATTACAGGGTATCGTTTTAAAAGCGTATAGTATCAACCTAAAGCTTCCAAATTTAGAAGAAATAACAGATGAATATGAGTTTTTTTTGAGGGAATTAGATACAAGTGTAAAAAAACTTCAGGCAATTCAGGATACTGTTTCTAAAGCTTCCCATATCTATAAGAAATTTCCAAATTCAAAAGACTTGGCTGTCCTATATATGTCCATTTTAGATTGTCTAGCCCACATACAGGCAAATTGGATAAGGACTACGAGTGCACTTGAAGATCGGAATTATATTGTGGTATTGCAGGATATCACGGAGGGATTGCAGGATACCTTTTCTAAAGCTTCAGATATCTACAAGAAATTTCCAAATTCAGAAGACTTAGCTATCCTATATATGTCCATTTGGAGGGAGCTAGTTTTAAATCAGAGCAACCTTGAGGAATTGCAGGATATCATTTCTAAAGCTTCAGATATCTACAAGAAATTTCCAAATTCAGAAGATTTAGTTGTCTCATATATGTATATTTTGTATAAGCTAGCTTCAGACCAGAAAGGACCTGAGGTATGGCAGGATATCATTTCTGAAGCTTCCGATATTTACAAGAAATTTCCAGATTCTAAGGACTTATCATACCTATATATATCTATTTTGTTTAATTTAATTTTTCGGCAGCAAGACTTTGAGGAATTACGGAATACTATTACGTTAATAAAGGACGTTTATAACCACCCTGATAGAAATAATACATTTTTTAATTGGTTATTTGAACTTTCAGTTTCTATGTATATAAATAACTCCCTTATATCTCTGTCTGAAGAAGAAAAAAATCAGTTTATAGTTAATTTAGAGAGTGTATTTGATTGGTTATCTGATGAAAATGAAGAATTTATCGTGGGTATTATAGACAAAATGTTTCACTTTACTAATTCTTTGACACTCCTAACAGACCATAATGCCGAAATAATAGGTAAATTACTCTGTGGTTTCAGTAAAATTGTGTCCCTACAACAAACAAAATATGCTATATTGATAGATTATCTAAGAGAGTTAGAAGATAAAGGTTGTCAACTTGAGCCAATAATTATGATATATTGTTTGGTACAAACAATTAAGTTTCAATTATCTATGAAGGATTTTTCAAAAACAAACTTTGGACACTATACATCAGGAGAAGTTTTACAAATACTCTTAAAACAAAGTAGTGACCCTAAACCAAATAGTGATAATCAAAAAACTTATTCTATTGAAGGGCGAACACGCTTACGTAATGTTAAGTATATGAATGATCCTGAAGAGGGACGTGTACTAGATAGATGTTTAGAATTAGGGAAATCACATAATTTAGAAGACTCTTTAAAACCTAGCCCTTGGTTTTTGATGAGCCTGACAACTGCAATTGATGATTTAGCTATGTGGGCACAGTACGGTGCTAGAGCGGAAGGAGTCTGTTTGGTGTTTAAATCAGATAGTTTTGAAGTTGCTGAATCTATGACTGAAACAGAGTGGATTGTTAAAAAATTTTTTCCTACAATTTTGAAGGAAAAATTTGAAGATACAAATAATAATGAAAAAGATTTATCTTCAAAAAAAGACTTCCTTTATAGAATTTGTTACCTTGATGAAAAGTCGGTAAAGGAAGAAAATCTGGGTATAGTTAAAAAGAAGTATAATAAAAAGTTAGATGAAATGGAAATAGACACTATAAATTATTGCTTGGATGAAATTAAATCTATTGTGAGTAAGATAGATAAAAATACAATACTGTATAGTTTTGTGGATGACTGCTTAGAGGAAATACGTTATCTTTTTAAAGTATCAGATTATAGCTATGAATCCGAACTACGTATTTTGCGTTATGCTGACTTAAACCCATATAATAATAATATAAAAATTGATAATAGCGGTCCTATTGCGAAGCTTTATTTAGAACGTGATTTTCCTATTCAATTAAAACAAGTGATTTTTGGGCCAAAATTTTCCAACCCAGAACATGTGACACCATTGCTCCACCTTCTTGATAAAAATATAGAGTTTAAACGTTCTGAAATAAAATTTAAATAGAAAGTTATGTAGGCTTAGAAAACAATCTATTAATTTGCTAAAAAAAGGATAATGTCTTTGATATAAGATGTTATCTTTTTTATGTGCTAAAAAAGTATTACCAATCAACACATCTATTCGGAAAACAGTTATTTGTTGAATACACATGTTAGCTATGATAAACTACTACTAACAAGAAAATTGTTAGATTTGAGGCTAATATGAAACAAGAAACACTAATGAAAAATATAAACGAGTTGCTTGAGATTATGCCTTGGTATGTTAAGGAATATTATCAAGCAAAGCTCGTTATTCCATATAGCTATAAGACACTGTATGAGTACTTAAAGGAATATAGACGATTTTTTGAATGGTTGATTAGTGATCATGAGAAATTGGGTGAAACTGTACGATATGCAGATTATGATACGATTGCCGATGTTCATATTGATGAGCTGGCCCATTTACCAAAGTCTGTTATCGAAGCCTATTTTGTCTATCTTCGTGAAAATACTGAGCGTCGTTCAATCTCTGAAGTCAGCATTGTTCGGACTAAGGATGCTCTCTCAAGTTTGTTTAAGTATCTTACTCAAGAGACTGAGGATGACGAGGGTGAGCCTTATTTTTACCGAAATGTCATGGTTAAGGTCAAAATCAAGAAACCTAAAGATACCTTGGCAAGTCGTGCTGATAACATGAAAGAAAAACTCTTTTTAAATGATACACAGTCTTTCTTGGACTATATCGATAATGAGCATGAAAAGAAAATCTCAAAACGTGCCCAGGTATCCTTTGTCAAAAATAAAGAGCGTGATCTTGCTGTCATAGCACTTCTACTCTCTACTGGAGTCCGGTTATCTGAATTAGTGAACCTAGATATGCAAGATGTCAATCTAGCCACAAGAACAATTACAGTCATTCGAAAAGGTGGGAAAAAGGACGTTGTAAATATCGCTCCATTTGGACTACCTTATATCGAGCGATACTTAGAAATTAGGAAGGGACGCTACTCAGCAAGTGATTCAGATAAAGCATTCTTCTTAACAACTCAGAATAAAGTGCCTGCAAGGCTTGGAACACGTTCTGTCGAGCTATTGGTGAAGAAGTTATCTACCGCCTATGGTAAACCCACTACTCCTCACAAATTGCGACACACACTTGCGACACGTCTATATGAGCAAACAAAAGACAGCCTCCTAGTCTCCCAACAATTGGGACACAAGGGGACTGCAATGGTAGAGGTATATGCACACGTAGCTGCAGAGACAACTAAGGAAGCTTTGAGTGATTTATAAATCATTTAATGGTTAATACATTATACACGATATATAGTTAATAGATAAACTATGTATATGGTAATGAAGACTATAAATTGTTAACACGGTTTATGATAAGTTAGAAAAAACGAGGAATCTTCTTAAATAAGAGTAGATTCCTCGTTTTTCGTTATTATTTAAAATTTAAAGACGACTGTTTCAATGGTCTCGTTCTTTAAGTTTGCCTCTAGTCATTGTTTATTATGAACGTCTGTGACGCCCTTTATAAACGAAGCTTGTCAAACCAAGTCCTACCAAAACCATACCTAGCATACCAACTTTAGAGTTTGTATCTCCTGTTTTTGGTAAATCGTGACTTGTCAATTTTCCATCAGCTTCCGATTTAATTCCTGCATTACGTGTTTGTGTAAATGGAGAAGTGACAGAATTCATGGAATGAATGTTTTTTGAAGGCACTAGACTTGTAGCAGGTGTTGTGCTGACCGCAGGAGCTTCACTAGTAGCTGGCGTTGTGCTAACCGCAGGAGCTTCGCTAGTAGCTGGTGTTGTGCTTACTGCCGGAGCTTCACTAGTAGCTGGCGTTGTGCTTGCTGCAGGTGTTTCACTAGTAGCAGGTGTTGTGCTTACTGCAGGGGCTTCACTAGTAGCTGGCGTTGTGCTAACCGCAGGAGCTTCGCTAGTAGCTGGTGTTGTGCTTACTGCCGGAGCTTCACTAGTAGCCGGTGTTGTACTTACAGCAGGAGCTTCGCTTGTCGCAGGTGTTGTGCTGACCGCTGGTGCTTCACTTGTCGCAGGTGTCACGCTAACTGCTGGTGCTTCACTCGTAGCTGGCGCTGTGCTAGCCGCTGATGTAGTAGTATCTTTAGGTGTACCGTCTGCATTAAAGAAATCTGGCTCGTAACGCCAAAATTCGTAAAGATTCTTACCAGCTTTCACATCATCATAAGTAACTTCAAAATAACCAGGAGTCCCGTAGAGAGTAGTATCTGGTCCTCCCAATGCCCCTATAGAAAATGAATAAAGTTGTTTTGATTCTCCCGGTTCAATATTGTTTTGATAGTGACTCCATAACCTACCATTATAGTACTTTCTCACTGTGTAAGTTAAAGTTTTACCTGAAGTATTTAAGGATGAGACTGCTGGAGTCATACTATTCTTGAATGCCGATTCAGAATTATCTTTAAAATAGGTAAAACCGACCATAGGAATTCCGTTTTTATCGACAACACCGACGAAAGAACCATCCTCGCCAATTCCAGGGTGAATAGTCATAGTTTTATCAGTAGAATTAAAATTCGAATTAAACATGTGTTGACTATCTAAAGTATAACCTGGAATTACCTTAGCATCTACTTTAATGGAGCCATTTTTCGGAACAACGACAGTATCATAGGAAGCAATATCCTCAAATACCGGCACACCATATTTACTATCTCTGTCAAAGACTCGATAATGAACATGATATGTCATAGTATCACCATGATCCCATGCCGAACGAATTCCTTGATCAATAGTTGATGGTTTTAAACTATTGTATTTATAACTATATCCAGAAGGTTTACTTAAACTCGGAGCCTCTATCATAGAAGACTTATCTTTATAGTACGTATAAGTTAAAACATTAATTTCACCAACTCTATAGTTCGAAGGGTCATCAAATTTTAAATCAGCATATTTAATGATATCACCAGGCAAATATTTTTTCCCATCCGCAGAGGTGATTGTATAATAATAGCCGGCAATTTTTTCATCAGGAACAGTAAAAATTTGATCTTTTGCTAAGCTGAAAGAGCCTCCACCAAAATCATTTTCTTTATCTGTTGACTCAACAAAACGTGTAGAAATATATTTAAAAGCTTTTTCATTTATTGGACTATCTGTCTCAGTCTCACTCCAAATTGGCATAGTGGCTGTTTCTGAATTCTCACTCGTCGCAGGTGCTTCACTATTTTCTGAAGTTGAGACTACTGCTGGTGCTTCACTTGTCTCAGGACTCGTGCTCACAACTGGAGTTGTACTATCGTTTTCGCTAGTAGCAGGTGTTATGCTTAGGACTTCACTCGTTTTTGGCGCCGTACTAGCAATTTCATCGGCATACACTTTTGAAGACGACTGACCGAATTGGGACTGTGCTACAGTCGCAACTGTAATTGCAGCAACTAAAACAATTCCATATTTAGAAAACTTATTAATAGACAAAATAAACCTCCGGGGCAACATTATATAATTTTTAGAAATATAAATTATCACACTTAATATATCAGAAAAATAAATAAAGTCAAGGTTTTTTTAAAAAAACCTTGACTTTTACCTCATCCTTAGTAAATTATCTGTCTAACTTCTTAAAATTGGAGCGATTTGAAGAATATTATCGAGTTGGACTAATCTATACCCTTCACTAGTCTTTATTGATATTTCTTTACGAGACAGTTCTCTCACTTCGCCGAATAAAGTAATTTTTCTATCACGATGTTTGATAGTGAACTGCCCTTTAAGTTGGTTGACATAGAGTTGAGAAAGTAATAAGAGTTTCTGAGGCTTACTTAGGTCTGTAGAGAAGTCAACACGATTTTTAGCAGCATGTAATGATGAGGTATGCTCAGATAGAAAGAACCCCATCCACTTTTGCATCCCTGGATCCTGGTATTCTCTTGCTGCTTGAAATGGTAAATAGGAACGATCAATCATTTTAAACCATCCAATCCACCAGCAGAATGTCCTCCGATGAGACTACTTCTGGCAATACTCCTCGATGCACTATCAAGTGCATTAGCTTTTAGCAGAGAGGTAAAACCAAATTGGTCTCTGATAGAATCTATTGCTGTCTGGAGCCTTTCTTCTTTTTCAATTTGTTCGACATCATCGAACAGTGAGATTAAACCAAAAGATTCATCTACAAAACCAGAATAATTAACCGCTATACTTCGGATTGCTCCTGAAGTGTATTTATTATGGAATAACTTCAACACATAGTTTGTCAGCATGTCGGTGTTATTCGTTGGTTCAATTTTCATTTGGGTATTGATAGAACGCTTGTTCTCATGCTTAGAGTAGCCAAGGTGTATTGAAACAACAGTCGCTTTCTTGCCTATCTTTCTCAGTCGGATAGCAACTTGCTCGGCCATCTCTCTAAGGACAATTTCAATATCACGTTGTCTAAAATAGTCTCTAGGAAGAACCTGGGAGTTGCCTAGACCTTTTGATTTTGGTTTATAGGGCTTATGAACGTTACTTTCATCAATACCATTAGCATGAAACCATAAACGAAGGCCAGCTACTCCTAGTTCTTTCTTCAAGATATCTGGGTTGGCATTTGCCAAGTCTTTGATTGAGTGGATACCTAACGTGTTGAAGCGTTTCTCCATTCTTTTACCGATACCCCAGAAATCTGTCATGTTTGGAATAGACCATACCTTATTCTCCACATCCTCATAGGACCAGTTAGCTCTCATGGTTGGAGTTTTCTTTGCTTCATTATCAAGGGCAAGTTTAGCTAGTAAAGGGTTAGCGTTGGACATACCAACGGTTGAATAGATACCAGTTTGTCTCCATATGTCTCTTTGTATCCTCGCTGAAATAAGGTCGAGTTTTTGCTTTCGAGACAACTGCTTATCTGGAACGAAGTAATTAAGTGAACTAGACAGGTCAATAAACCCCTCGTCTATAGAATAAGGGTAAATATCGTTTGGGCTACCATAGTTTTGAAAAATGCCTTGGATTTCCATATTAACTGCGATATACTCGTCCATTCTGGGAGGAACGATGAAAGTCACTTTTGCCCAGTCTTCAATGAATTGTACGTATTCTGGATCTGTTCTCAGTCCTTGTCTCTTGGCATTATAATACGAGAACTTTCTAGTTTGAACATCAAAAGGGAGGTCGTATGCTCTTCCTACGTTTGATTTCCCAAACACAGTCTTAAATATCGGTGAAGAAGCTAGGATAAGACCTGCAGAGTTATCAGCTCTACTCATAACACATAGAGAAGTCTTTAGAGGATGTAGCCCTCTCTCAACACATTCTACGCTAGCATAAAAAGACTTCATATCAATAAAGGCAATATCACTGCGAGGCTCCCTAGTGTAATCAAAATATCCCATGTGTCACCTCTTTTGTTAGTATATAAACTAACAAAAGTATAGACTATTTTGGTGAGGTTTTCAAGTGTTACAGCGTTGTCAATAGTCTTTGAGAGTAAAAAAAAACACCAATAACTGTGTAATTGGCGTTTTCAGTAGTCTTCTAAATATTTTTAAAAGGGGTATCGAGTTATGAGGAACTTATTCAGAACTTCCCATTGATGATGACTCGGTAGAGGCATTAGAGTTATTACCTCCGTTGTTATTATCTAGGACATTGGCACCCAAGAGCGAATTATAACCATTTTCATCAACATAGCTATGGTATTCAGGATTTAACATTATATCATTTGATGATTCGGGAACCCCAGAATCTTGTTGTTGTGCAGGTGTTTTTGGGGTACTTCCAGCTACAGTTTTGGTGTCACTCTGAGCTGATTCACTAACAGTTGCTTGAGTAGAGCTTGAACTAGACGACGATGTTTTCGTAGAGGATGAGGTTTCCGTTTTTGAGGTGTTTTTGCTTGTGTTATCATTTTCTAACTGAGTCAACTTCTCATATATTTTTTGCGTTAATGTATTTTGTTGTGAGGCCGTTAATGATGCTGCGACACGAATAACAACTGTTCCGTATACATAGTGTGAACCAGGATTGATGACAGTTGGCAGGCCATCGAAAGCACTTAAATAGTCATTTCGTTTTTTGGCATCTTCTGCCGTTTTATAGACTTCAACACATCCACCTGCATCCGTACCTTTTGCTACTAAATCAGCACCAGAAACTGGATTAGTCACTTCATTGTCAGCGAAATAAACTGCTGCCGTATAACTTCCTTGCTTGTTTAAGCCTTGGTTTGGATCATTATCTTCTGTGGCTGACTGAACATCTGAGATTGTATCAATTTCCTTAAGACGACTTTCCACGAATGTATTGGAAGGATTGGTAATTTGTTTTAACTGCCTAACACTTGCTAAATACTTTTGGTTTTTAACTCTAAGATTTTTTTTCTCTGTCGTGTAGTTAATTGGTTTTTTCAGTGATTTGACTTGTTTATTGATGTCGCTTGTTTTCTTTTTGATTTTAGGAATTACTTGCTTCTTCTTTTCGGCAGTTGAGACTTCGTTTTTTAGTTCAACCGTCAGATTTTCATCTAAGGGTTTATCTTTGCTACTAAGTAGTTCCTTAGATACTTTGAGTGTTTCCTCTAAGCTACTGTTATCTTTTTGAATTTTAGCTGTCACTTCATTAAATGACTTTACCGCTCTTTGATGCGGTAAAATTGCAAGTACATAGTACCCCATACAAAAACATAATAGTACGATAAAAGAAATTATGGCTTTTTTCTTTGTATCCATTTTTTTCATAAAATCAGATTTCATTTTTAATCTCCAAAAATCAAGTGTTCGTTACCTCAAATAGCTAACGGGGACTTCCTATTAAGTATTCTGTTTTTATTATACTTAAATGTTCTCACATTTTAAAGCAGTCTTTTGATATTATTCAAGAAAATTACTGGAGTTTAGAAGAAAAATGTTGCGCGTGCTATATGATTCAATGCAAAAAGGATAGCATACAGTGATGCTATCCTTAGTTTGTCCTAAACATATTAAACCATCTAGTCCACCAGCAGAATGACCTCCAATCAACTTGCTTCGCTCCAAGCTTCTTGATGCTTCTAGCAAAGAGTTTCCCAGCTCATGGCACTTGATGAAATTTTTTACCTTGGGATCCTCCTTTTTATAAGAGAAAGAAGTTCCACTGTCACCAGCCAAGGTTAGACCTTCTATTTATCGGTTTGAAAAATGGTTCTCCATGACTTTGATTCCATACTCTCCAACTATATTATAGAAGAAATTTTCAAAATCATACCCCAAAATAGAACAATCAGTTTACTTGATGTACTTATAGGTATAACTGTTTGCAACTCATATAATTATTGTAATAGATATCATATAATTGGTTAAGGATTATCTCTGCTGCTGGTTCGAACTGACCGACATCATCTTGAAAAGCATAGAGAGCCCAATGATTATACAACTTATTTACAGAATATAAAAACGTTATAATTCGTTTGCTTGTCGAAAGAGCCAACAAATTCTGTTGTTGATCAATTATAGAAGATAATATTTTAGAAATATTTGTATCCAGTTCATCGAAACTATCTTGATCCCAATCATATTTTAAATCCTCAAATATCGATATAAGATATGCTAAATAGTGTAGATTCCTTTCATCCTCATTGGCCATTGTATCAACTTTTTTTTCTTCATCTATATATATATATTGTGCATATCTCTGGTCATCTAAATCATCATGTTTAGTTGATGAAAATGTTGTAATTACATTTCGCATAGTAGCTAATAAAACTAATTTTTCCAATTTCTTTTGTTCTTTATCAGCTTCTTTTTTTTCTTTATGATCTTGTAAAAATTTTAAAGCTCCTACTCCAAGTGAACCTACACCTAAAATAGTTACAATATTAGCAATATTTTCTAACATAATATTTTTTAATCCTTTTCAATTTTAGAAAAAACATCCATACTAACTCTATAGAACTCCGCTAACTTAATTGCCATACTCAGATACATATAGATCTATCCGTTTTCCCAACTAGCAACCGTACGTTCTAGCATACCGATTCTGCTCTCGTGTCAACCTCATTTTGATCTGACTCAAAATTAAAACAACTTGATGATAGAGTAAATGATAATCCCAATGAAGAGGTAAGCTAGAAGCCCCCTCCAGTCGAAAGGATGACGCGTTACTTTAAATTTTACTTTCATAACCTTTTTTGATGTACTCTGCTAACATCCCCTATATGCTAGGTGGAAGGAATATCAGGGTTATTCCCCGATTTCCCACTCAAAGGTGAAGAACAACAAGTGAATGGTGATTAGAAACTTGTGTTTCAACATGAGTGTTCTTTGAATTTAGCACGTAAATCTTACTTCTTTCTATTGATTAATCTTACATATAGTTTATAACGCAAATGGTTTATAATTTCAACACTTTTTGGCGATTTTATATAAAAAGGATAGCATCATTATATGCTATCCTTAGCTAGTCCTATGATTATTGTGCAGGTCTCAAAGTTGCTGCTACCGTTCTAATAGAACTTTGTGTAAGTTCATTTTGACGTTCTTCATCTGTGATTACACGAGGTTTTGGAAAGTTCTCGATAGGCTTTTCATGTTCTTGGGCTTGCTTTTTAGCTTGTTCAAGTCGTTGGTGTTGGGCTTCTGGGCCCCAGTCTTTTTCTGCAGCAATCTCAGAGACCATAAAGGCACTATATCGATATGCCTCTGGAACAATCGTCTGGATTTGTTCTTTAGTGAAGCGGTCTCCCTCACTATAATCGACGACATCCCAAATTAGTCCGCCATTACCATCTTCTCGTGCTGCAAGGAAGTGTTCGCATCCGATAGGATTTGAGAGATTGATCATAAAGAGTTCTTCAGACCATTCTCCAGTCATTACAGCATCAATGAATGTTTTATATTCATCGTCCGAGGCAAATGTTAGTTGCCCTTCTTTTTCAGCTTTTTGAGCTTCACATAATACCTCAAACCGTTCTTGGTATAGTGAGAAATTGTACTGTTTCAAAAAACTTGCTTGTTCCGTTGTTAAAATATTTTTCTTCATCGTGATTACCTCTTATTCTAAGTTAAATGTCAGTGTTACTTTAGTCAATGGGATGTGTTTAAGCCCCCAAAAGCCAGATTTCAGCAACACTTTGAACATACCAGCTACATTTCCTTCTGTATCTTGCCTAAACTTTTCATCTCTGATTTCCGTAAGACCTTTAAATTCGTGAGAAATGCTACTAGCAATAGATGAACGCATCGACTCTTTGATATTGTCTACGGTATCAAATCGTCCTCTGATATTTGCATTGTGTCTATCGTCAAAAATGATTTTATTGATCTGACCTTTGCTGAAGTTTCTTAAGGCAATAGCTACAACATAAGGAAGTGCAATCCCCAATGTAACTAGGGGGTGTGTCAGAATATCAAACACAATACCTTTTAGAGTGGTGATAAGTACGATATAAGCCAATGCTCCTATCAATTTAAAGTAATTAATTGACATCGTAAATTTATTTTTTCGATTAGCTAATAACAAACCAATACATACATAAACTACCAGTAATACCAGGGCGACAATATGAATCGTCTTTGTTGAAACATTGAGAATATTGTTTGCTAATAACAGAACTGAAGTGGCTGTTATAAATATGATTTCAAGAAAATAAATACTTTCAGCAAACCATTTCATCAGTAACATGAACATTAATTTATTATTTTTCAAAAAGACACCTTCTTTCTACTTATATGGTCTTGTTTCATAAGTTCATAATTATATAAATTATCAGTCCTCATATAAGTAACGACTTCCTTCCTAGTTCGTTTTAAAGTACTCCCTAATTATAAGAAAACAAATATCTACTTGTAACCCAGTGACACCTCCTAAAAAAACACAACTCTTGTGAGCTGTGTTTTTAGGGAATTATGAATTTAGAATAGGGAAAAGGATTTTTAAGAAGTGGGTGCTATCTTAGTACTCTTTACTACGTTTAGAGAAACCAAGCATGCCAAGTGCAGTAGCCAAAATAACTGCACCTGCTGTAGCAATAGCTGAAGTTGATTTTTCACCAGTATTAGGAAGAACTTTAATAGCTTGTTGTTGGACAGGCACTTCTTCTACTGGAGTTACTGGGGTAGAAGTAGGTCCGCCAGACTCTCCTACTGGTGCTGCTGGTGGTGTATCGAATGAAACAAGATTTGATTTATAGGCATTACCAAAATCAATCTGATAGAAATCATTTTCTACAGTAGTACCTGCAGGGACTTGCAATGTAGCAGGGAGATTAACTGTTACATTTTTGTTTTTTAGAATGTAGTCTTGGTAATAATCAACTGGATTTTTGGCTACCCAGAGATAGAATTCACCAGTTGGGTTAAGACCAGATTCATTTAGAATCTTGTTGATGGCATCAGTACGTCCTTCATCCGAAAGTACGTGATACATATCAAAGAGTTCTTTAACATCGTTGTTTTTGCTATCGACAATAGTAATAGCATCTTCATCTACAGTGAAGGCACCATCTTGCACATCATCAAGGAGTGCAAATTTAAGTGCTTGTTTAGATGCAGCCATGTCTTTATATGGACTGTAGTCAGTCGTCAAATGGAAGGTTACTTTATCATCTTCAGTAGTCTTACCGTCGATGTCATTTCCTTTTGAGTCCGTAACAGACTTATGTGGTTTTGGAGCCGTTGGTGTCTTGTTAGTTACAGTATTAGAAAAGGTCTCATAACCGTTGCGACCAGATTTATAAGTATTATCATAGAAGCCGTTGTCATCAGAGGCTACAAACTTGATAGTAGGTGCTTCAAGAGTTTTACCTTCATATTTAGCTGTAAATGTGTAGGTCTTAGAAGCCTCATCATAATCAACGTTCCAACCTTTAGCTTCATTTTCAGCTTTGTTGGCTTCGATGTTAGGAACTTCTCCAAATTCAAGAGGATCACGTGTTGTCACAGTGTCGCCAACTTTAGCATTAGCAAAGATATTTCCATTATTCAAAACATAGGTGTGTTCATCATTTTTAGGAATCATCTTACCATTAACATTTTCGCCGTCGCTATTGAGAACTGTTTTAGTTACAGTTGGTTGGTAGTCCATCTTGTAATCATGGTAGCTTACAGATGGAATTTCTGGTTTAACAGGCTCATTAACCTTTTTAACTGTAGCTGATGGAACCACGTTTGGATTAGTGAAATCAAGACTCAATTGACCATGTGTATTGATAATCCAGTTATCATCAATGTTAAGGATTGGGATAATACCAGTAGTTTCGCCTGGTTTCAAGACATAGGACTTGTTAAGTGCAATACTACGATTGATATCTTCCGCAAAGCTTGAGTTACCATCATGGTTTACTGAGTAGATTTCTTCTCCGTCTGTGTAAACGTGGTAGTTAAGATTTTGGTTAACACCAGTATTAGGACGGTTACTTGTATAAGCATAGTTCCACAAATCGAGACTATTAAGTGTTACGGTTGTCGAACCGTCTCCGTTAGCAGCAGACGTGAAATTAACCTTACCATTAAGGGTACCTGTACCCAAAACACCCAAGCTATCATTAGCTGAGTCATTCATATCGTGCGTGAATGAGAAGGTTCCGTCTGGATTAACACTACCATTTTGAACAGAGTTACCATAAGTCAACTGGTCAACATTTTGTGTTGTAACTCGTCCGTCAACATTAACGTTAGCATTATCCTTCATAGCAGCATAATCTTTGTTAAATTTGTCGATGGTTTCTTTGTTTGACGCAATCTGCTTATTAACCTGCTCAGTATAGGTGTTGTAATCACCTACATTCTTACCATCTCCACTTGAGATTTCAGTAGCTTCAGCTTTAATAAGTCCATTACTATCTTTAACCGCTTTGTCTACTTGGTTTTCAAGTGTATCGTGTGCTTTGTCAGCTGCATCATAGGCTGATTGGCGTCCAGATGCGTCCTGGGTAGCTTGTTTGATTGTAGCTACTTGTTCATTTTGGTCGGCCTTAATTTCAGCTTGCTTTGTTGCGAGTTCTTCGCTTGTAGTCGCAGTCCCCTTGTCTTGGGTAGTATCTTGTGTCACTTTTACACCGCTATCTTTGGCAGTAGCAACTGTATCTGTGACGGCTGTGTTGTCGATAGTTACCTTTTCAGCTTCCGTAGATGTATTAGCCTTTTCAGCGTAAGCATTATTATCATTAGTGCTTACTGGTTGTGTAGTGGCTACTTCTGCTACTGTTTCAGTAGGTTGTGAATCAGTAGTGTTTGTTGCAGTCGCTGTGTTTGTTGGAGTAGAGACATCTGAAGTCGCAACAGCTGTAGCTTGTGACATAAGACTATCTGCGTTTGCTTGAGAGGTCGCCACTGGTTCTGAATTTACAGGAGCTTCAGTTACTTCATCTGCGGATGCTTGAGAAGTTCCTCCAACGATTGCTGCAGCTCCAAGTGCAAGTACACCTACAGCTCCATAGACTTTATTTTTACGAATAGAGCCATGTCCTTTCGTGTTATTTGAGTCTTTAAACATTTTCAATAATCACCTTTCTTAGTTTGAGTACCATTTATCTTGTTTCACAGCTGTTCGTTGAAGACCAAGTGCTGCCAAAATCAAGAATCCAAAGGTAACGAGTTTTGTTCCAGCTTCCCCTGTTTCAGGAAGTGTTACCATTTCTCCTGCCTCGGTCTTAACAGAGACAGTTCCATCCTCATTTACTGCTCCTCCTGCCTGTGAAGCTGGAACTGAGGCTACAGAACCATCGAAGTTTTGTACGACAAGATCACTATTGTTTGTTGAGACAACTTTATAACCAGTATTTGTAACGACTGGTTGACTAGGAGTCACATTAAGTACAACTTGTTTTGTTGAAGGAGAAACGTCCCCTGGTTTAGGTGTTTCTTGAACATTCGTGTCGCTAACTTTAGTAGCTTCTTCAGTTTTAGGAGACTCAACTACCTTGTTTGAAGTTGCTGCTGAAGTTGAAGTGATTTCCGTACGACTGTCTGATTTATGTTCAGTAGGCGTAGAAACTCCAGTTCCATTGGTTCCGTCAAGAATATGAGGAGTGTTTGTAGCAGTTTCAGACAGTTCTGGAGAAGTTGATGATTTCTCAGAAGATGTTGTTCCTTCGCTACTTGGCAAACTTACACCTGTTCCAGAAGTTCCATCAGACACTTTTGGTGTTTCTGAACTTGTTGAAGAAGATTCAGCTGAAGTTGATGAGCCACTAGGTGCTTCAGAACTTGAAGCGTTATTCCCTTCAGTTGGTGCTGGAGTTGGTGTGGCAACCGTTGACCCTTTATCATTAACAGTATTTGTTGAACTTTCACTGCTACTGCTAGTGTTATTTTCACTATTGTGGTTAGCATTAGCAGTATCCGTAGCGTTAGGCTTAGTAGGAGTTTCTGTTACTGTGTGCTCTGAAGGGGTAGGAGTTTCTGATGCAGTTGAAGTTGTATCAGAAGTAGAGTTTCCTTCACTTCCTTCAGAGGTAGCTGTAGACGTTTCAGCAGTTGTACTTGCATTTTCAGAAGTCGTAGGTGTAGCCTCAGAATTTTCTGAAGTCTTCCCTTCGTCATGATTTGGCGTAGTAACGCTTGGTGTTGTAGGTGTAGCTACGCCAGTACCAGTAGAACCGTCAGTTACTTTAGGTGTTTCAGTTGTTACACCTTCATTTTTTGGACTGTCAACTTTAGGTACTTCAGCTTCATTAGTTGGGACATCTGTGGTATTGGTACCAGGTGTCGCTGGTGTTGATGAAAGAAGTGTATCGGAGTGTCCAGTCACAACAGTAGCATTATCTGTTGGTCCAGTTGGCGCATCAGTTTGGTCTGCTGATACTCCATTATTAACCAAACCTGCTGCTAAAAGAGCTGTTAAAAAAGCTCCAGATTTTAGGATCATTGAACGTTTGTTTTTATCCATAAATAAGCAATTTCCTTTCTTAAAAAATTACAATTAGATGATAGCAAAAGTCATCCCTTACTCAAACCCAGTGACACCCTTTAAATACACAAAAAAAAGAGCGTACTGCTCTTTTGTAATCTATTATGAAAGTCCTTGAAAAGCATATTAATTGAATGCCCGTCTACTCATTGAAATGCCAACTTCTTGCCAAGATATCTCCATATCATCAGAGGGTGTGTTTCCTAATAGAAAAACAGACCTATTATGGAATAGAGCATCAAATCCAATGTCTTCATAAAAGAGTTCTTCGTCATCATATTGATAGCCAGAATCAATATCGAATTCATTCTCAAATATAGCACGGCAGATAAAGTAAGCCCCTAGACCATAGTAAGTAATAGGTTCGTTGGAACCTTTAGGTGTGGCTTCAAATCGATAGTACTTTTCTACTTCAATGGAGTCTTGAGCATTGACTTCAATAGGCTTAAGGTAACAGAACCCACGACTAGCGAGAGCTTCATCTAATTGCTGACGTAGAGGACTTTTTTTATGAGCAATAAGACCAGGGATGGCATCTGCATTACTTTCGATAAAGTTACACGCATTTAAAAGAATCAAACCTTTTTGAAAAAAGTCTGGGCTAGTCTGTCTGTCTAGCCATTCCCCTAAAAATCGGTTAATACGAGGTGTATTCATAATTTTCTCCTTTCGTAGATATTTGAATCGTCTTTTCTTAAACTAAGATTAGTGTAGCACAGAGGAAATTACAAGAGCAAGCGCAGAGAGCACAAAATTTTTAAAAGTCATATAAAATGAACTATTTTTTAGACGTTGCTTTATCAACTTCAAGGTTTACTTGATAAATTCCTTTTTCTTCGTTGAAGGAAAGATAAGCGTAAGCATCGAATGGGCCATATTTGCCTTCGATGTTCTTGATAAGGTTTGTTCGTCCTTTGTCAGATAAAAGGTCACTGATTTGTTTCTTGGTGAGTGTTTTTTTCTTGTCTTTAATAAAACCTACAGTGATCCAGAAGTTAAAGCTACAAACAGGTGTTGCACCTGCTTCTCTTTCTTCTTTTGATAAGATATTATCTTCACACTGAGCCACTTTTGATTTTCCTAGGACTTTGACGGCCTTTCCACATAAAGGACAGTTACCAAGTTTACCATCAGCTTTTGCTACTGCTTGCTCGATAAAGTCTTGGAAAGGGGCATAATCAGTTCTATCTACAGCTTTAATCAGATTTTCAATGAGGTTATTGTGAGGATTCTCGATACCGAGATACCTATAGATGTTTTTTAGGAACATTTCTTGTGTATTTGTCCCTTCAGCAATTTTACTGAGTGATTGTTCCCATATTGCTGTTGTTTCGGGTTGAGATAAGACACGTTCATCTTTAAGTGTCTCACAGATCAACCAACCAAGTTCAGATAAATAGATTTTCCCTTGTTTGACTGTCACCCATTTGTTAACAACGATTTCATCAAGAATTGCTCCCCTAGTTGCTGCAGTACCTAACCCTTTGATTTGTTTCATGATGGCGATAAGTTCCTCATCCTCTAGGTCCCGACCAGCAGTTCTCAATGCTCGAAGCCAGGTACTATTCGTGTGGCGAGGCGGTTTTTTAACATATCTTTCCGCTGGCACTAGGTGAGAAGTGACAGTGCCATGGATTTGAACTTTAACTAGCCCCCTCGCCTCACTTTCTTCTATCACTCCATCAAGCAGGCTCGCACTATCTTGGAATAAAACTTGCCAACCAGGGTTTTTAGGGACTTGTCCTACCGTTTTAAACCTTCCAGCTCCAACCTGAGTAATGATTGTAGTCTGTTCATACTCGTATTTCGGGAAAAACATAGCTAGTGTTCTTCTGATAACTGCTTTGTAGACAATCTTCAGTGCATCAGGAAGGGCTTCTACTTCTTCTTCAGTAGGAATTAAGGTAGTTGGAACTACTGCTGAGTGGTTGGCAGCCTTCTTGTCATTTACAAAAAAGCCATCTAGACGCTCTGGAAACACCAAGTCCTCGTCACTGAACCCAACTAATCGAGCTAAAGCCGGTGCTTGTTGCTTTAGGGTCTCATAACGTTCCCTAGAGATGTAAAAAGACGATGATCTTGGATATGTAATTAGTTTTCTCACCTCATATAATTCTTGGCAAGGTCCTTCTAAAACTTCTTTTGGTGTCATTCCTAAAATTCTTCCTAATTCCTCTTGTATCGAGTCAAGGAAATAAAGCCTTGGTGGCCGTTTTTCTTTTAGTTCAACCTCATGTTCAACGATAACTCCTTTGTTACTATCTCCAATAATTTTGGGATTCTGAATAAGCTTCTCCCAATCCTCTCTAGTAGAACAGTCTCCCTCCCAAGGTTCACCCTTCTTATCACCTTTAGAGTACGGAATATCAATAGGAATATAATTCCCCTTGTAGATGCCATTAGGATGTTCAAAGGTTGCTTCTAATTCCCAATAAGTAGTTGGGACGAAATCTCGTATGGCTAATTCTCTTAAATATATCAAGAATAGAGCTACGGTTTTGATTCTTCCAACTGCAATCTTACCGTCCTTGCCAGACCTATCCAATTTCAATCCTATCTTATCTTCTAATAGGAGACTTAAAGCACGAGAGGCGTTCATCCCAAGAAGCCAGTCAGCAATAGCTCGCGTTTGAGCTTCAATAGCTTGCAAGACTCGATACTCTATCTCACGTAGTTTTTTTACTCCCTCTTGAATTTTGGTTGGTGTCAATTCATCAACCCAAAGGGACTTGATGATTTTCTTCGGACCTTTCTGGTCTAAAATACCAGCCATAAGGCTAATACTATAGGCAATATGACTACCTTCTCGATCTATATCGGTAGCCCAAACAATCATCCTAGATTTGTCAAAGAAATCCTTAACCTTCTTAAACTGCCGTTCTTTCTGTGGCATAACCTTATATTCAAATTTTTCAGGAATAATAGGTAAGGTGTCCAAACGCCACTCTTTCCAATCAGCTTTATAGTCTTCTGGTTCTTTCAACTCTAGCATATGTCCTTGAGCCCAGATGATCGTGATCAATTCTCCATTGTGGTAAGCAGCATTTTTAAATTGAATATAACCTTGTTTTTTATATTTTTCATCTAATTGAGCTACAGACAATGTATTATCTGAAGCAAGGGCCATATAGTAGGCTATTCCTTGGTCTCTTTTTTCTGCCAAATATGTAATCATAAGCGAATTCTAACATAAAGAAATTCCCTTTTATAACCCAGTGACATGGGGTAATTTAGTAAAAAGACACCAAAAAAAGCCAAAGCTTAAGCTTCAGCTTTTATAGTCTCAAATCATCTGTTAATACGACAGTGATAGGTTCTTCAGTAGATTTACGATATCTCTTCAGACATACTAGTGAAACAACTACCGAAAGTAGTATCAATAAGACTCCACAAACAACCATTGCAAAGACCTGTTCAGGACGAGTGCCATAGTTCTCAGTATAGTTCAATAGTGATGCACTGATTTCCATTTTTTGAATAACATTGGGAACAAAGTTCCAGGAAACAATTGTAAAGACTGCTAAAAAGAGTAACATTCCGAACGCCCAACTTAGAACATACCGTTCCTGACGAGTCATAAAGTCACGCTTGTTGTATTCTTCAACGCATAGTCCTTTATATTGTCCATCCTTAGAAAAGAAACGTGGTTCTTCACTGTTTTTAATTCGTTGAATATCACTTAAAATTTCAGCACTTAAGTGTCTAATCGGAAACTCTTGAGCTAGTTTATATTGTTCTTCAATAGTTAACTCGGAAACATCATCAGCATATTTTAAAAGATATTCCTTAGTCTGGCCATCATACAACCTACCCAATTTTCTTAAAAGACGCTTTGTTTCTTTTTCCATGTTCCCTCATCTCCAATCGTTCTTTAATCATATTCTCTTATGTTCACTAATTCTTTAATCCTTGTGCTATGGCACTATTATATCAAGGATTAAGAAGATATGCACTTACACAAGGACAAAAATTCCTATTTGAGTTAAATATATACATTTAACTGAAGCGTTGGATGAATTGCTTTTACAAAATTAAGCAACTCCCTACCAAAACCACTACTACGCAAATCTTTAGAAACAAAAATTCCTACTAGATATGTTCCTTGCATTCCAATGAATCCAACAATTCTTTCTTCAAAAACATAAACATAAATCTCTGCATCTAATAGCTGAGATGTTACAAAGTCAATTTTTGATTCCCAATACTCAGCTGGAATAGATGCATGGGTCTCAACATTAACAGACAGCCAAAGTTGAACTATTTTCTCAATATCTTCTTTTTGAAATTTTCTAATCATAACATTACGATCCAATCGGTAGTGTAAAATAAGTTGTGTAAACACAAAAAGGAATAAATCCGTTATAGTAGAGTTGCGAAACATTACTAGAAAGAGATTTATTCCTATGACTCAGTTTACCACAGAACTACTTAACTTCCTAGCCCAAAAGCAAGATATTGATGAATTTTTCCGTACTTCTCTTGAAACAGCTATGAATGATCTGCTTCAAGCAGAGTTATCAGCCTTTTTAAGGTATGAGCCTTACGATAAAGTAGGCTATAATTCTGGTAATAGTCGTAACGGAAGCTATGCACGGAAATTTGAAACCAAATATGGGACTGTTCAGTTGAGCATTCCTAGAGATCGTAATGGGAACTTTAGTTCAGCTTTGCTTCCCGCTTATGGACGTCGAGACGACCACTTGGAAGAGATGGTTATCAAACTCTATCAAACCGGCGTAACGACTCGAGAAATTAGTGACATCATCGAGCGAATGTATGGTCATCACTATAGTCCTGCCACAATTTCTAATATCTCAAAAGCAACTCAGGAGAATGTCGCTGCTTTTCATGAGCGAAGCTTAGAAGCCAATTACTCTGTTTTATTTCTTGATGGAACCTATCTTCCATTAAGACGTGGAACCGTTAGTAAAGAATGTATTCATATCGCACTTGGCATTACACCAGAAGGACAGAAGGCTGTTCTTGGATATGAAATCGCCCCAAATGAAAACAATGCTTCTT
>ERZ772819.800-NODE-800-length-26429-cov-6.883597_pt1 | contig 26429 bp, 26 predicted proteins | sample MGYA00580860_ERZ772819 | MGnify/ENA primary metagenome ERZ772819 (study PRJEB29015, sample SAMEA2737683) | human gut metagenome | biome: human gut; feature: human-associated habitat; material: faeces | place: China | collected 2012 ...
TGCTAAAACTAATAATCTTTTATATAATTTTTTCTTTTTCATCCGTATCTCTCCTGTCTAATTTACGTATAATATATATTTCTACACTTTTTGCAAAAATCCTTCCTATTTTTCAAATTTTTTTGAAAATTTTTGAATAAAATGTAACTTTTTTAATTTTTTGTATGTTTTAGTTGTTTTATGGAGATTTTTTTTATGTTTATGGTTATGAATCTTATAGGTTTAAATAGAAATTTTATTGGTAATAATAATATTGAAAAAATAATACCAAATATCTTTTTAAAAAATACGACAATTTTTACATTAATTTTTATAAAATATTTGCTGATTAACATCATATAAGTTAGACATCCAAGAAATACTCCTAAGAACATATATAAACGTATTTCACCATTGCTGAAAGTGAAAATTGAGTATAATAGTGATAGTCCTGTTAAAATCCAAAATAAAATATCTTCAAAATATGTAGTTATATCATTTGTTTTAAAGCTTTTTCTTAATACTCGAAAAATGTCAAATAGAATTCCTATAAAAATTCCATTTATTGTATATACTAAAAATAAATAACATTGATTTTCAATCATTTTTCTCAATCCTTTGTTTATTTGAAAATTTTGCTAATTAAGCTTCCTTTATTTTTTTCTAATTCTTTATCACTATATGCTAAATATGAAATATCTCCTTCTATTATTACTTCTGAAGTATCTATGCTTAGCTTGTTTATTCTTATATTTTCTCCTTTTACAGTTAATAAACCCAATTCGGTTTCTACCATTACTACTTGGTCATCAAAACTTAATACGTCATTTACACCTGATATGCTTAGCTTTCCCCTATTTTCTAATATTAAATTTTGAATAACTCCTGTATTTATATTTTTTCTTTCATCTACTGTCATATACACCAGTCTCCTTTACTTTTGATTGTTCTGATATTTATATATATTCAATGGTTGTCTTTTTTAGAACCAAAAAAGACTAGATAATTCTAGTCTTTTTTGAGAGCATCATATTTGTTTACTTAAGTAAATTCTATACTTTACTGGTCTGTATCGTACATTGTATTTGTCTAATTCTTTCTTTTGACGACTATTTAAAGTCGCTCTAAAAGTTATTATTCCACTTTTATTCTTGTAATAAACCTTTTTTATTAAATCAGAATTTATATCTCTTATATGGTAAAATCTCTTTGTTGAAATCTCATATAAAAAAACTTCTGTATAATATCCTAGGGAGCGAACATACTCTAGTTCGTACTTGGTCAATTCTAGTTCTACTACTTTTATACGTCTTTCTTTATATCTCCGTAAATTATCTTTTAGGATTTTACATTTATGGTCTTTGTCTTTCATAAGATGTCCCCCTTTTTGATATAGATGCTCTTGATAAATGTAATTATTAGAATTATAACATTTTTATTGCATGTTGTAAATAATTTTTTCACATTTTATTGTATTATGTAAATTTTTGTAGTATAATAGTTACGTAACTATTATACTGTTTCTAATATATTAGAAACAATGTCTTTTACAAAAAAAGAAAGGATACAAAGATATGGCAAAAAAGATTTTTATTCTTAGAACCAATTCGCTAGTATCTAGCGAAGACAGTACATTACGGTTTGACAGCGACAACGAGATTGTAATCCCATTTCCGGAAGGAATTGATGAATTACGTAAACTTTCGGTACAGTATACTGAAAAAGGAAAAACAGCTAAGAAAGTTTTAGACTATTTTGATTCTTTGAATTTCAGAAAGTTAACAAGCAAATATGGTGTTCGACAGAAAAATGGTTCAATTCTTAGATTTGAACAGGGAAAAGATTTTGATGATTCTGCTATTAGTAATCTTGGAGAACTTTCTAAATTTGACAAGAAATGTTTAAAAATAGCTAAAGGGTTATCTGCTGCGAATAATGAAAACATACCAGTTATTATAGTTTCAAGAAATCCTGCTTTTAGAATGAAGGCTAAATCACTTGGAATTATGGCTCAGAATTTTAGGGATGAAATGTTTCCTAATCCGGATGAGCAATATACTGGAAGAGTTGATTGTTCAACTAGTCAGGCAAAAATATCAGAATTTTATAGTTCTGAAATGATGAATCCTAAAGATATTTTTGAATATTCAAAAATCGAATGGCATGTTAATATGTTTTTAAATATAAAAGCATATGACAACCCTAATTCAACAGTAATTGCAAGATTTGATGGAAAGAATATAGTTCCTTTGAAATTTGCAAAAGCTAGACCTTTTAATATAAAGCCTTTAAAGGCTGGTCAGTATATGGCATTAGAGGCTTTAATGCAGCCACCGGAAGTTGCACCTCTAGTTTTAATAAAAGGTGCTGCTGGAACAGGAAAGACTTTTCTCTCTTTAGCTGTTGCTTTGCAACAAACAATAGAATCTGATCCTATTTATAATCAGATTCTTATTACAACACCGGCTGAAACTTTACGTGAAGAAAACCTTGGTTTTCTACCTGGAGATTTTGAACAGAAATTTGATCCTTACTTGGGTGGATTAATGGACAATTTGAGACTGCTTTTATCATCTCATGAGCCTTTAGATAAGAATGAAAATGAGATTAAAACTATCTCAAAAAGCAAAAAATCATCTAAACGTTCAAATGATGCTGATGCAGAATCTTTAGATTCAGATGGAGAAAAAACAAAAAATTACGCTAACAGCTTTAGAAATGGTAAAGCAAATACTCAGTTTTTGTTAAATCAGGGAATTGTACAAATGCAGTTAATTGGTCATCTTAGAGGCCGTAGCATTATGAATACTTTCTTTATAATTGATGAAACTCAGAATATTGAACCATCAATTATAAAAAGTATTATGACAAGAGCGGCGAAAGGTGCAAAGTTTGTATTTTTAGGTGATATAACACAGATTGATAATCCTGATTTAAATGAAAACTTTAATGGTTTGACTTTTTCTTTTGAGAAATTTAAAGATTCACCGTTATGCTGGCAGTTAACTCTGGAAAATGAGGAATCAGTTAGAAGCAATCTTGCTCGTGAAGCCGCAAAAATCTTATAATTAACCATTAACCTTTTGTAAAGGTAAAAATGAGGAGATTGCTCTATGCTTTCTCCTCTCTCTTTATTATTTTATGAATCTTCTCCAACATTTCATCATCAACAACATTCTTAAAATCAATAGATATTTTACTCTCAGAAACATTAAATTCCAAAATCTCCAACTTGTTTTTTTGAATAATATTTAATACTTCATGTAATTTTTCAAAATTTCTACTAATTCCATTTCCAACAATAGAAATTCTAGAAATTTCCTTTTTCACAATACTTTTTATTGTATTTTCTTCTATTATATCTGTAATTATAGTGCCAGCTTTATTGTTAAAAGTAGATTTTGTTATAATAGGTATTTTAAATTTTTGACCAATCTCTGCACATCTACCGTGTAAAACTTTTGCACCTTCACTTGAAATTTCTATCATTTCTTCATATGAAAGTGCTGGTAATTTTTTAGCATTTTCTATTTTGTTTGGGTCTGCTGTATATACACCATCAACATCAGAAAATATATAACATTCTTTTGCATTAAGTGCTGCAGCAATTGCTATTGCAGATGTATCCGAACCGCCTCTACCAAGTGTTGTTATATCTAAGTTTTCGTTATAACCTTGGAAACCTGCAATTATAACTATTTTTCTTTTTGATAATTCTTGCAAAATTCTGGTAGTGTCAATATTTTCTATAATTGCATTTTGATTTGTTTTATTTGTAAGTATTCCTGCTTGCCATCCAGTAAGTGATATTGCTTTATAGCCCATTTTATTTAACAATATACTTAATTTTGCAATTGATATTTGTTCCCCTGCACTTAATAATACATCCATTTCCCTATCTTTTGTTTCATTTGATAATTCTAATGCTTCTGATATTAATTTATCAGTTGTTTTTCCTTGTGCAGATAATATTATTATTATTTTTATTATATAAATTTATTATCTTTCCTGCTACTATTTTTAATTTGTCATTATCTGCTACAGAACTTCCTCCAAATTTTAGAACTATTGTGTCCATAAATGACACCTCTTTTAAATTGATATAGAGAGTATTTTCTAATTTTAGATAATACTCTCTATTATAATATGCTTGTTTTGAAAAAATGTTATATTTTCATTTTTAGATAGCTTTCCATAAATCCGTCTAAATCTCCATCCATTACTCCTGCAACATTTCCTACTTCGTAGTTTGTTCTGTGGTCTTTAACCATTGTGTATGGGCAAAATACATATGAACGTATTTGACTTCCCCAAGCAATGTCTTTTTGTTCGCCTTTTAAATCTTCTATTTTTTCTTTTTGTTCTTGTTCTTTTAAATCTAATAATTTTGATTTTAACATTCTCATTGCTGTTTCTCTATTTTGTATTTGTGAACGTTCTGATTGACAAGCAACAACTGTATTTGTTGGTATGTGTGTTATTCTTACTGCAGATGATGTTTTATTTATGTGTTGTCCCCCTGCCCCTGATGCTCTATATGTGTCTACTCTTAAATCATCTGGGTTTATATTTATTTCTATATCATCTGTTATTTCTGGTAAGACTTCTACTGAGGCAAAAGATGTATGTCTTCTCCCCCCTGCATCAAATGGCGAAATTCTAACTAATCTATGTACACCTTTTTCTGATTTCATATAGCCATATGCATTTTCTCCAATAATCTCAAAGGTTACGCTTTTTAATCCTGCTTCTTCTCCCTCTAAATAATCTAATTCTTTTACTTCATATTCGTTTTTAGTAGCCCATCTTGTATACATTCTATATAGCATTTCAGCCCAATCCTGAGACTCTGTTCCTCCAGCTCCTGGATGAATTGTTACTATTGCATTATTAGAATCATATTTGCCTGAAAACAACGTTTCTAGTTCTAGTTTTTCTAAGTTCTTTTCTTGTTTTTTATAATTCTTTGTAACATCTATTGCTAGTTCTTCATCATATTCTAATTTTACCATTTCGGCTAATTCTATTAAATTATTTATTTCTTTTTCAAGTTCTTTATATTTAGTATATTTGCTTTTGATTTTTTTTATTTTTGCTAGTACTTTTTGAGTATTTTCACTATTATTCCAAAAATCTGGATTGCTAGTTTCTTTTTCTAATTCTGTTAATTCGTTTTCTAATCTTGGTATGTCAAAGAGAAACACCTAAATTCTCTAATTTTTGTTTTAACTGATTTAAGTTTCTTATTGTTTCTTCTAAGTCTAACATAAAATTTATCACCTCTTATAAAAAATTAGGGGAAGCAAAATAGCTTACCCCATTCTTAGGACATTTCTACTTAATCTTGAAAATTTGTTATTTTTTCAGCAATATTTTCAAGTGCTGCATAATCATAGCTTTTTAGTGTGATGATTATATCATTATTAAGCCTGTAAAAGGATAAAAAAATGTTTAATTCATATGCTAAGCAAATAGCTTTTGATATAAATTTTTCATCACTTTCTTCATTTTCTACAGATTTTAATAATGATAAACATCCATTACTTATTTTAGTAGTAATCATAGTGCTATTCATTTTTTGTCCTCCTAATGTGAAAATTTTTAATGCTTACTTATTATATCACACATTTTAAAATTAATCAAATTCCCATTATATTATACCCACTATCAGCATAAAGAACTTGGCCAGTAATACTATCAGACATATCACTTAACAAAAATGTAGCTACATTCCCTACTTGTGTTGTTGTTACATTTCTATGCAATGGTGCTTTTTCTTCTACAACCGTTAAAATTGAAGAAAAGTCTTTTATTCCTTTTGCAGAAAGTGTTTTTATTGGACCTGCAGAAATTGCATTTACTCTTTTTCCTTCTTTTCCTAAATTTTCTGCTAAATATCTTACACTAGATTCTAGAGCAGCTTTTGCAACTCCCATAACATTATAACCATTTAAAACTTTTGTTGAACCATAATATGTTAATGTTACTAAACTTGCATTTTCATTTAATAAATTTATTTCTTTTGCAATTCTTGCTGCTAGTACAAATGAATAACTACTTACATCTAAGGCATGTGAAAATCCTTCTTTGCTGGTATATATAAAATCGTTGTGTAAATCTTCTGTTTTTGCATTTGCTATTGCATGCACCAAACCATCTATTTTGCCATTTTCTTCTTTTATTTTTTCGAATGTTTGCTTTACTAATTCATCTTCTGAAGCCCCATTTAATACATAAGCTTTGCTTCCTTTAAATTCTGATATTAATTCTTCTATTTTTTCTTTGTTTTCTTCTCTCATATATGTAAATATTAATTGTGCTCCATTTTCATATGCAGATTTCGCTATTCCATAAGCTATACTCCATTTATTTCTTATACCCATTATTAATATTTTTTTGTTTTCTAATAACATTTTTTCCTCCTTGAAAAACCATTTAAAATGGTATTTTTAAATAACATTAAAACTCGTTATGTTTCTAAATTTTTTATATCTTTCTTCTACTATTTGCTCTGATGTCATTTTATTTGTTTTTTTGATTTCTTTGATAATTTCTTTTTTTAATATTTCTGATGTTTTTGAAAAGTTTTCTTCTGATATTTCATTTTTTTCAGGTATTATTTTGTCAATTACATTTAACTCATATAAATCTTTTGCAGTTAATTTCATTTTTTCTGCTGCTTCTTTATATCTGCTCGGGTCTTTCCATAAAATACTGCTATATCCTTCTGGTGACAATATTGAATAAATTGCATTTTCTAGCATGAATACTTTATTTGCAACTCCTATGGCTAAAGCTCCTCCTGATGAACCTTCTCCAATTACTATTGAAATTACCGGAACTTTTAATCTTGCCATTTCAAACATTGATTTTGCTATAGCCTCCCCCTGCCCTCTTTCTTCTGCTTCTATGCCTGGGTAAGCTCCTTTTGTGTCTATGAAAGTTATTACTGGTCTTTTGAATTTTTCTGCTTGTTTCATAAATCTTATTGCCTTTCTATAACTTTCAGGATTTGGCATTCCAAAATTTCTTTCTATGTTTTCTTTTGTTGTTCTTCCTTTTTGCTCTGCAATTATTGTAAATGGAGTATTGTCTATTTTGGCTAAACCACAAATTATTGCTTTATCATCTTTAAAATTTCTATCTCCATGTAATTCTATAAATTCATCAAATATTTTTTCTATATATTCAAGTGATGTTTTCCTTTTTGGATTTCTTGCTATTTCTACTTTTTCCCATGCTGATATTTCTTTTTTATTTTTCATTATGTTGTCCTCCTTTGTGATAGCAAATTAATTTATATAGTGTTTCTTTCATATTTTCTCTTTTTACTATTTTATCAATAAATCCATGTTCAAGTAGAAATTCCGCTGTTTGAAATCCTTCAGGTAGTTTTTCACCTATTGTTTGTTCAATTACTCTTTGACCTGCAAATCCAATCATTGCACCTGGCTCTGCAAGTATTATATCTCCTAAACTTGCAAATGATGCAGTAACTCCTCCATATGTTGGATCTGTTAATACTGATATGTATAATAAACCTGCCTCATCAAGTTTTGTAAGTGCTGCTGTTGTTTTAGCCATTTGCATAAGTGATATTATTCCTTCTTGCATCCTTGCACCACCAGATACCGAAAATATTATAATTGGTAATTTTAGTCTTATTGCTTGTTCTATACTATATGTAATTTTTTCCCCTACAACAGCTCCCATGCTTCCCATTAGAAAACCACTATCCATTATACAAATCACTACATCTTCTCCATTTATTTTACCAGTACCACAGGCAATTGCTTCTTCTAATCCTGTTTTTTCTCTTAAGGCTTTTAGTTTTTTAGGATAATCTTCTAAATTTAACGGATTGTTAGTTTCTATATTTAATTCAAATCTTTTGTAAGTTCCTTCATCTATAATACTTTCCAATCTTCTATTAATATGCATTCTAAAATAATTGCCACAATTAGGACAAATGTTTAAATTTTCTCTAATTGTTTCTTTGTATAATATTTCTTTACACTTATTGCATTTTACCCATTTTCCTACTGGAATGTCAACTTTGGATTTTGTATTATTTAAATTTTTACTTTCTCTTTTCTTTATTTTATCTACTACCATTTATACTATTTATCTCCTTTAAACATCTCTTTTTCAATAAATGATGTATCAAATTTTTCTCTAATAAAGTTTGGATTTTTTATGATTTCAAATAAAAAGTCTCTGTTTGTTTCTATTCCATCAATTACTAATTCTTCCAAAGCTCGTTTCATTTTACTTAATGCTTCATTTCTATTTGCTCCATATGCTATTATTTTAGCAAGCATTGAATCATAATTTGATGGAACTGTATAGCCATTATATATTGCTGTATCTACTCTTATACCATTTCCACCTGGAAGATTTATTTCCTTTATTTTTCCAGGTGATGGCATAAAGTTTTTACTAGGATTTTCTGCATTTATCCTACATTCTATAGAATGACCTCTAAATTCAATTTCTTTTTGTTTAAATTTTAGCTTTTCTCCAGCTGCTATTCTTATCTGTTCTTTTACTAAATCAATACCAGTTCTCATTTCTGTTATTCCATGTTCTACTTGAATTCTTGTGTTCATTTCCATAAAGTAAAAATTCTTGTCATGGTCTACTAAAAATTCTACTGTACCACAATTTGTGTAACCTGCTATTTTAGCAACCTTTACAGCAATATTCCCCATTTTATTTCTTAGCTTTTCATCAATTATAGTTGATGGTGTTTCTTCTATTAATTTTTGATGATTTCTTTGTATTGTACAATCTCTTTCTCCTAAATGAACTATATTTCCATGTTCATCGGCTAAAATTTGGATTTCTATATGTCTTGGCTCTTTTATATATTTTTCTATGTAAATTTCATCATCATTAAATGAATTTTTAGCTTCTTGTTTAACAATATTATAATTTTTTTCTAGCTCTTCAAAAGAATTAACCAATCTAATCCCTTTTCCACCACCACCAGCAGCAGCTTTTAACAACACAGGATATCCTATATCTTCACATACTAAAATAGCTTGTTTCAAATCTTTAATACTACCATCAGAACCTGGAATAACTGGAATACCTTCTTTTTTCATTAATTCTTTACTATTAGACTTATTACCCAGCAAATCGATAACTTCAGGTCTAGGTCCAATAAATTTTATATTAGACTCCTCACAAATTTTAGCAAATTGAGAACTCTCAGATAAAAAACCAAAGCCAGGATGAATGCTATCAGCTTTAGTAATATTTGCAGCTTCAATCAAATTCTTTATATTTAAATAACTTTGTTTTGAATTTGCAGGGCCTATACAAACGGCTTCATCTGCTAATTTAGTATGCAAAGCCTCCCTATCTGCCTCAGAATATACAGCAACAGTTTTAATATTCATTTCTTTACATGCTCTAATTATACGAACTGCAATTTCTCCACGATTTGCGATTAATATTTTATTCAATTTTGTTTCACTTACCTTTCTTTATTAAACTATTGCAAAAGTAAATTCTCCTTTAGCTGCTACTTTTCCATCCACTGTTGCAATGCCTTCACCTATGCCAATAGGACCTTTTCTCTTAATTATCTTAACTTCTAACTTTAATCTATCACCTGGTACAACCATTTTTTTGAACTTCATCTTATCAATTCCGCCAAACAATGCATTCTTCCCTTTGTTTTCTTCCATTGAAAGAATTGCAACAGCACCTGTTTGAGCTAATGACTCGGCAATTAAAACTCCTGGCATTATTGGATTATCAGGGAAATGTCCTTTAAAATACCACTCTTCTTTGTCTACATTTTTATATGCTGTTGCACTTTGACCAGGCTCAAAACTTTCAACTTCATCTATCATTAAAAATGGTTCTCTTTGTGGAATTATTTTTTTTATTTCTTCTTTACTTAACATTTAAAAATCCTTTCTATTCTATAACAAATAATGGCTTTCCATACTCAACGGCTTCTCCATCTTTTACACATATTTCTAAAATTTTTCCATCAAATTCTGATTCGATTTCATTCATTAATTTCATTGCTTCTATTATACAAAGTGTATCACCTTTTTTTACTGTTTTCCCTATTTCTACATAAGCCTCAGATGTTGGAGAAGGTTTTAAATAAAAGGTTCCTACCATTGGAGCTTTTACTATTTTTCTATTTTCATTATTACTTGTTTTACTTTCAAATATTTTTTGCTCTTCTTTTTCGTTATTTTCGATTTTAACAGTTTTTGAACTTTGAACTGTATAATTTTTAATTTCTTCATTATTTTCTTTTTGTATGCTTATTTTAGTTCCATCTGGTAAACTTATATCTAAAGATGATAGGCTTGAATTTTCCATATCTTCCATTAATTGTTTAATTTCTTTATATTCCATTTTTTATTCCTCCATATTCCATCTTTTTAAAATTATGCTTCCATTGTGTCCTCCAAATCCTAAAGAATTTGACATCACTATATTTAATTTTGTTTTTCTTGATTCGTTTGGAACTATATCTAGATCACATTCTTCATCTTTTTCTTTATAATTAATTGTAGGTGGTACTATTTGTTCTTCAAGTGCCTTTGTGCAAATTATTGCTTCTACTACACCTGCTGCACCTAATAAATGGCCTGTGTTTCCTTTTGTTGAACTTACCATTACTTTTGTTTCGTTTCCAAGTATCGTTTTTATTGCTTTTGTTTCTATTGAATCGTTTAGATGCGTTGATGTTCCGTGTGCATTTATATAATCAATTTGTTTTTCTGATATATGTGCATTTTCTATTGCTCTTGACATTGCTTTTGCAGCACATTCTCCATTTGGACAAGGTGATGTAATATGATATGCATCTGTTGTTGCTCCAAATCCTATTATCTCTCCATAGATTTTTGCATTTCTTTTTAGTGCATGTTCTAGTTCTTCTAAAACAACTATTCCTGCACCTTCTCCCATTACAAAACCATCTCTTTCTTTATCGAATGGAATACTTGCTCTATTTTTATCTGTGCTACTTGATAATGCTTTCATATTTTCAAATCCAGCTATTCCTACTTCACATATTGCTGCTTCTGTTCCACCTGCTAAAATAACATCTTCTTCACCTAATTTTATTGTTTTATATGCTTCACCTATTGCATGTGTAGAAGAGCTACAAGCTGTTAAAATGCTCATTGATTCTCCTTTGAAGCCAAATTCGATAGCTATGTTACCAGATGGCATATTTGCTATTGACATTGGTATAAACATTGGAGAAATTCTTTTATTTCCTTTTTCAAAATTGACATCACATTGTTCTTGAATTGTTCTTAATCCTCCAATTCCAGAACTTACAAAGATACCAACTCTATTAAAATCTGTATTTTCTTTTGTTATTCCACTTGAAATAACTGCCTCTCTTGCTGCAATAATTGCAAATTGTGATACTCTATCTAATCTTTTACTTTGTTTTAAATCAAAGTAATCTAGAGGATTATAGTTTTTTACTTCAGCATCTAACTTTGTTTTAAAATTAGTAGAATCAAATAAAGAAATATTATCAATACCACATTTCTTATTTAATATACTTTCCCATGTTTCATTTACATTTTCACCAATTGGTGTAATTGCTCCTAAGCCTGTTATAACAACTCTTCTTTCCATTATAAATCTTCCTTTCTCTATTACTACATTAACATACCACCATCAATATTAATGACTTGACCTGTTATATATGAACTATCTTTTGAAGCTAAAAATTTAACAACATTTGCTACATCTTCTACAGTTCCCATTCTTTTTAATGGTATAGTCTTGCTTATTTCTTCTTTAGCTTCTTCTTTTAAAACATCTGTCATTTGTGTTTCAATAAAACCTGGTGCAACTGCATTTACGAGAATATTTCTACTTCCAACTTCTTTTGCTAGGCTTTTTGTAAAACCTATTATTCCTGCTTTTGATGCTGAATAATTTGTCTGACCTGCATTTCCACTTATTCCAACAACAGATGAAACATTAATAATTCTTCCGCTTCTATTTTTCATCATATATGGAATTACATTTTTAGTAATATTAAAAGTACCAACAAGATTTACACCAATAACACTTTCAAAATCCTCTTTTTTCATTCTCATAAGAAGCATATCTTTTGTTATTCCAGCATTATTAACCAAAATGTCAATATGATTAAATTCTTCTATAATATCTTTAACCATTCTTTCTGAATCTTCAAAACTAGAAACATCTCCCTGAACAGTAAAACATTTTGCATTTTGAGCTTCTACCAATTTTTTGGTTTCTATTAAATCTTCATTTTCTTTTCTATAGTTAATCGCAATGTCAAAACCTTCCTTAGCAAGTGTTATTGCAATTTGCCTTCCAATTCCTCTGGTTGCACCTGTTATAAAAGCAACTTTATTCATTTGTTTTTACCTCCTTAATTACTTCTTCTAAATTTTCTACATTGTTAATATTCATTATTTTTATTGGCTTTTCAAATTTCATTCTTTTAACAAAACTACTTAATGTCTTTCCTGGTCCTATTTCTATAAAAGTATCTATTCCATTGTCATACATTGTTTGTAAACATGAAGTGAATTTTACCGGATTGCAAATATGCTCTGATAATATTTGAACAATATCATCATTTTGAGTATATAATTTTCCGTTTATATTTTTTACAACTTTTGAATTCTTTTTATTGCTTTTTATGCTTTCTAATTCTTTTTTCAATTTTTTAGAACATTCTCTTAATTTTTCAGTATGAAATGGTCCAGCTGTATTTAATATACTTACTTTTTTTGCTCCATTTTCTTTTGCTAATTCTCCGGCTTTAAGAACCGCTTCTTCCTCACCTGAAATAACAACTTGACCTTTTGTATTATAATTTGCAGGTATCACATACCCGTCTTTAATTCCTTTGCAAATATCTTCTACCTTATTCTCATTTAATCCAAGTATTGCAGCCATTTTCCAATTACCTTTAGGAGTAAATTCTTGCATTATTAGTCCTCTTTGTTTTACTAGATTTACACCAGTTTCGAAATCAAAAATATTATCATCTATTAATGCTGTATATTCACCTAAACTTAATCCAGCTGACATATCTGATTTTATATTTTTGATTTTTAGAACTTCCAATATTGCTAAACTTTCTGTAAGTATTGCAAGTTGGGTATTTTGTGTTTTGTTTAGTTCTTCTTCTGGGCCATTGAAAGATATTTCTTTTATATTAATTCCTGTTATTTGATTTACTTTGTCATATACTTGTTTTACTTTATCGTACTTTTCGTATAAATCTTTTCCCATACCAAGTGTTTGAGAGCCTTGCCCTGGAAATAAAAATCCTATTTTCATTTTTTAATTCTCCTTATAAGTGTTTTCTCAAATTCTTCACAAAAATTGGTTATAATCTTTTTTCTATCAACTTCTATTCCAAATTCTTTTTTTATTGAGGTTGCTATATTTTTAATATCATCAGTAAAATTCATTTTTTCTGTATTTATTCCTATGCCAATAACTAGAAATTTTACTATTTCTGAACTTACTTTGCTTTCTGTTAATATTCCTCCAACTTTTTTATCTTTAATCATAATATCATTTGGCTTTTTTATATCTAGTTTAATGCCATAAAATTCTTTAAATATTTTTACTAGAATCTGAGCAATTTCTATTGTTATTCCTTCTAGATTTTCTGACTTGCAATTTGTTTCTATATAGTAAGAAAATGCTATATTTTTTTCTTCGTCTGTATGCCAAATTCTACCATGTGTTCCTTTTCCATTTGTTTGAATATCTGCCATTATTAATGTTTTATTTTTTATCGTTTTGCTTTCTATTAATCTCCAAATTTCATTTTGTGTTGAATCTATTTTTTTATAAAAAATAAAATTATTTGATTGCATTTAAATTGTCCTGCCTTTTTATTTTATTTGTTGTTGTTTTTATTAGTGGTTCTTCTGTTATATACATTCCTCTTATTGCTTTATATTTTGGTATTTGTGCATTTATCTCTTTTACTTTATCTAAAAGTGCCTTCTTGATTTCTGCTTCTGTTTTTGCATTATATACATTTTTCATAATATCTTTATCATAAACAATTTTTACATTTATTTTTATATTTTCTTTATCTTCTGATTGTTGCTTTCCAAATATAAAAGACTCTTTTACTCCTTCAATTTTATTAACTAGATTTTCCATCTCCTCAGGAAATATGTTTTTACCATTTTTCAAGACAATAACACTTTTTTTTCTTCCACATATAAATATGTAACCCTCATCATCTATTTTGGCTAAATCTCCTGTATGGAACCATTCTCCATCAAAAGATTCTCTTGTTGCTTTCTCATTATTATAATAACCAAGTGCTACGTTTGGCCCTTTTACAACAAGTTCTCCTATTCCATCTTGATTTACATCAACTAGTTTTACTTCATCACTTGGAACAGCTTTCCCTATTGAACCTATTTTATGTTCTTTGTTTGTTCCTACTGCTACTACTGGTGATGTTTCTGTAAGACCGTATCCTTGCACTAGATTTATTCCTAATAATCTGTATTTTTCTTCTATTTTAGGATCTAATGATGCAGCACCACTAATAAATAGCTTGATTTTTCCTCCTAACATATCATGTATATCTTTAAAAGCTTTTTTACGTTCTTGCATAGTTGCATTTTTTAATTCTTCTTCTTTTTGTATTATTTCTTCTAGTTTTCCTTGCTTTTCTAATTGTTTTTTTATCATTTCAAATATTCGTTCATAAATTCCTGGAACACATGCCATTACTGTTACATTATATTCATTTAAATTTTCTACTACGTGTCTTATTCCATCACAAAATACTGTTTGTGCCCCTTTATATAATGAAAATAAGAAACCTACTGTACATTCAAATACATGATGAATTGGAAGAATTGATAATAGTGTATCTTCTGTAGTTACATCTAATATACTTCCTATGTCCATTAAGTTTGAACATATATTTTTATGAGATAGTGCTACTACTTTTGATTGTGAGGTTGTTCCTGATGTGAATAACATTATGCTCATTTCTTTATTATTTATCTTTGCATCTATAAAGCTTCTATTTCCATTTTTAAGTAATTTTTCTCCTTTGTTAATTAATTCTACTTGTGAATAAATTCCGTCTGTATTTTTGGTATTATCCATTGAAATTAGATGTTTTAATTTGTTGTTTTCGTTATATTTTATTTTTGTTAATACTTCTTCATATTTTTTTGAATAAAATATTGCCTCTATTTCTGATCTTTCTATTAATGATTCTAGTTCATTTTCTGGTAATGCTTTATCAAGTGGAACTACAATTCCTGTTCCACATACTATTGATAAATATGCTATTTCCCATTCATATCTGTTTTCGCCTATTACTGCTATTTTTTTATTTTTTAAACCTAAGTCTATTAATGCTGTTCCCAAAGCATCTACCATTTCTCTTGCTTGTTTGTGTGTGATTATTTTATATTTACCCTCTTCTTGTTTTATTTTGTATGCTGGTTTTTCACCGTATATATTTTTTGTTTTATTTAACATATCTTTCAAGTTACTTATTTCTATTTTTTCATATAATTTTTCACTCATTTTTATATTCTCCTTATTTTTTATCTTTGTTTTGTGATTTATTTTATAACATAATTTTTTAGATTAGTCTTTAGACTGGAAGGTCAGTACAAAAATATAAATTTTATGTTTTGGGAATTTTTCTATAGGTTAATTCATATATTGTAATTGATATTTTATTGACTAAGGCTTATTTTATATTCTTTACTTTAATGAATATTTAATATGCCTGTTGTTTAAAATAAAGGAGGTATTTTTATGAAAAAACGGTGCTTATTAACCTTTCTTTCGTTTTTATTATTAATTACTGTAATTGCTAGTCAAACAGCAATTACAAAAGTAATAAGAACGGCTAGTGCAGAAACAATTTCTGCTGGTACTACACAGAATAATAAGATAAAATACGTTGATTCAAGTGGAAATGCACTTTCTTCAGTCGAAATTAATAAGATACACACTTTTTTAAATTTACTTAAAACAACAAAAGGTTGTGTTGTTTATGCAAATGAAATTGCTCGGACAAACCACATAGAAGGTAATATTATTGTAAATAATGTTAATGTACCTACATCTTTGGTCATTACCAGAGTTAAGGACTTAAATCCTGATGATTACAGTTATGTTGGAAATACTACAGCTTCAATTCAGTTAAGTGATAATGGTAAGATTTTTCTTGGTTCAAAAATCCAGATTACTAAACCTAATGGAAATCAAACTATTATAAATGGTGGTTATTCTAATAATATTTCTGCCATTAACTTATCTGAGAAAGATACTAAAAAAAATGAAAAGATGATTTTAAATACTTTGGATAATATCTCAAAAACAGGTTCTGCGATTAAATCAATTGCTGATACTAGCTTTTTTGAAAATAGCACTAATTCTTTTCAGAGTGTGAATAGCTTATTAGAAAATGGTGTTGTTTCAAAAGGTGATGTTATATCTATAAACATTGACTATAATGAGATACTTAATAACGAAGGAGCTTTTGGAAATTTGATAAATTCAAATCCAGGTGTTACTGTTATTGTGAATGTTATCTTCTCAAGTTCAGCTCCAAAAGATATTAATATCAATAAAGCATTTTCTTTAAATGTTAAGGTCCCTACGGAGTTTAACCCAAAGTCTTCATATATTATATGGAATTTTGGTGATTTTGCTGGTAATATAACAATAAATGAAGAAATGCTTGGTATTATTGTAGCTCCTAATGCTAATGTTTATCAGGCTGCTGGAAATTTGAATGGTCAGATTATTTCTAATATTGCTGGAAATAATGGAGAACTTCATCAGGTTACTTTTAGAGATGAAAACGTTGAAGAACCATCTACTCCAGAGGAAACTACTTCTTCTCCAGAAGAAACTACACCATCTGAGACAGAAAGTATAACTCATGAAAAAACTACTCCTTCAGAGACTGAAAGTATATCTAAGGAAGAAACCATTCCTTTTGAAACAGAGAGTGTATCCAAAGAAGAAACTACGCCTTCTGAAACAGAAAGTATTTCTAAAGAAGAGACAACTAAAGTAACTGAAAGAGAAAAAGAAATACAGACTGTGCCTAGAACTACAGAAATTTATTCTGAAGAAGAAACAACAACTACTAAGCCAAATCCTTCTTCTCCTAAAACAGGAGATACTTCTATTTCTTATTTAATCATCTTTTTATTAATTGCTTCTGCTACAGTTGGACTAATAAGTTATGCAGGTTTTAATAATGATAAAAATAAATAAGATAATTATTTTTAAACGACAAAAAGGCAGACTTGATTTTTAAGTCTGCCTAATTTTTTAATTATTTTCTATTTTTAAAATATGCTCTATTTGTCCTGGACTCTTCCATCCGCTTCTATAACCTGATATAGTGTTATTTGTAATATTAATTGTTTGAGGTGTTTGGTCTTGTAAATTCAAAAGATATATCAAATTAGTTTTAGTATTTCCTTTATCATATTTTACAGTATTACCATCAAAAGTAACAAGATGATTGTTTAAACTTCCACCATTAAACATTAAAATTATAGATTTTCTATCAGTTTCTGTTTCTTCGAAATTAATTTCAAAAATATTATTCTTTATATTGCTATTCCAATCAATGGCACCAGTATAATATTGAGCAATTGCTCCTACTCTATTATTAAATTTAATGTTATTTCCATTATATTCTCTAGGTTTATTTACTAAAATATTAACTTCTCCATTAAGAGTTATATTATTATTTGTATTAATCATTCCTCCTGAGAAAGCTTCTAAAACATTGCCATGTACATTCAATTTATTTTTATTAAATGTAATATTTTTTGAGTTTGATGACAATAATCCATTTATTGCAATTCCAGTATTATTTTGTATTTCTATTTCATTATCTTCTATAATAGCATCTTGAACATTGTTTTCTGGGAAATACATAACAAATGTGTTCGTTTTTGTAGTTATTCTTTCAAATTTCATTTTATTATTTTTAATGCTTAAATTGTTTGTATTTCTAGAAACAAATAAGTCCATTGTTGTTTTTACATCAACTGTATTTCCCTCAAATTTGATATTATCAGCTTTTTTACTAGAACCTGAACCAAATGTAAATGCCATAGTGCTTGGATCTTGGCTTTCTGCCATTGTAAATGTATTATTTAAAATATTTACATTTTCAATAGTTCCCATAAATACTGCTAAAATTTCATCATGCGTTTTCTTATAACATTTATTATTTGTAAATGCTAAATTACTTGCACCTCTATTGAACAAATCTCTTACCCATATACATCCACCAGATTTTGCGTCATTTGCTAAATATAATTCACAATTATCTATTAAAACATCATGCCAAGCAGTATATAAATCTATATTGTTATAACCATGTTCATTGCTGGTTGTTTCTGGAACTTTAAATGAACAATTTTGTACTTTGATATTTGAAGCACCAATATACACTTGTGCACTATATAAATTTTCTAAATTTTGAGTTTCTCTAGCTTCGATTTTTAAATTATTTATATTGCAATTATCTGTCCCCATAATAAATAGAAATTCACTATATTTCTTTGGTTTATAGTCATTGTCTGTAAAAATTGTACTTGCATTTCCTATTACATTTGTGTTTTTAGTTGATATGTTTATAACATCTGTAATTTTGTATTCACCTATTGGAATTTCTATATTTGTAACCTTTGAATTGAAAGCAGTATTTAAATATGTTGTATCATCATTAACTTTATTTCCTTTTGCTCCAAATTGTTTTACATTAACAGTATTATTTATAATTGCGAGTTTTGCTATTAATCCATTTTCTAATTGAATATATAATCCATTATCTACTTTTATATCATTGCTATTTTCAATAATATCATATCTTCCTTCCCCACCATCATTTTCTTCATAGTAACCTAAGGTTTTATATTTATCCCCTATTTTTGCATTTACTTTCTTTAATTCTTCTATATTTTTTATTGATTTATACCTGTCTGTTGCAGGTGTTAATGGAGTTGTATTTGGCGTTACTATTGAATTTTCGTTAAATTCTTCATAACCAGATGGTAATGATGAATAGTTTTTAAATTCTTCTTTTTTTATTATGAAATTGCTTATTTCTTCTATTTTATTTATATCAACATTTTCTTTTAATATTAATTCATATATATCTGAGGAATTAATAATTCCATTTGAATTTTCGTCTCCATAAATATTTATATTGTATTTTTCATTGTTTTTAAAAGTTGCTATTTTTCCTGTTTTAACTATTTGTCCATTATTAGATGTTATTGATGTTGCCTTTGTTTTTTCTTTAAAATCTTGTGTAGTTATATTTCTATTTTCGTTTGATGTTGAAAGAACTATTAATATATTTTTTTCGTTTTTATTTATTAGTATTTTATCTTCATTTTTAGCAAATACATATCTACTTGAAAGCGCTATTATTCCTAATAAAATAATGATGGTTGTTAAGGTTATTTTTGTTCCTTTTGTAAAGTTTTCATTTTTTATAATTAATCTACATAGCAATATTGTTATTATTATAACTACTATATACATCAAGTCTAATCCTAAGCCTGTTTTAGGTATTGATATTGTTGATATTGTGTTATCTTTTATTTGTGTTGTATTATTCGTTTCTGTATTTGAATTTGTTGTATTATTTATTGTATTATTTGTTATTTCTATCTCGTTTGGTTTTTCTGGATTATTTTCTGTTTGCTTTACAATTTTTACATTTTCAATTAAATCTTCTAGTTGTTTTTCTTCTGTATTAGTATGTGCTGTTATGTTTGTTACTTTTATTTGTGTTTTGTTTGTTTCTTTATTTGCTTTGAATTTTAGTGTTATTGTGTTTGTTCCAACTTTGTTTATGTCATAATAATTGCAATATAATTTTGAATTTTCTTGAAGGTAGTTTGTTTTTAGATTTTCTGTTGATGAGCCTATATATGTTAATTTTTCTGTATCGTATGATATTGAAAAGTCTGAGGTTATTATTGGTTTATCAAAGTTTATTGTAAATTCTATATATTCGTTTATATTAATACTGGTTTCTGCATTTGAATAATTTATAGTTAATAGTATATTTATTATCGATAATATAATTGTTATGATTATTAGTAGTACTCTTTGTTTGAATTTTTTATTCATTTTTTTCTCCTTATAAACATTTTAAAATGTTTTTTGCAATATCTTCTAATAAAATTTCTTTTTGTTGTTCTCTTTTGGCATCGGCTATATGTACTTCTTGTACTAAAGTTTCATTTTTGTTGTTAATAATTGCATACCATACAACATTTAATTTATCAACTGGATTATTAGGATCAATTCTTCCAAGTTGACCTGTAACACCAATCCCAATATTAGAAGATGCTTTTTGTTTTACTGTTCTAGCCATTTCAATTGCTACTTCTGGGCTGTAAAACGTGTATTTTTCGATTATATCTTTTGACACCCCTTGTTTTATTTTTGCCTCATTACTATATGTAACATATACTTCTCTAAATATAGATGATGCTCCTGAAATATTGGTTATTTCGTTTGATATACCTCCTCCTGTACAGCTTTCCATTGTAGAGATAGTTAAATTCATTTCGGTTAATTTTTTTACAATTTTTTCCATAGATTTGTTTGATTTTCTTTCATGATTTTTTCTCCTTTATAATTTTAAATCAAAAATGATATTTAGCATAATTTTGTAAAAGAGAGCTTGTACCTTCATGCTCTCTTTTCAATTAAATTTCTATAATTGTATTAAATTCTTGATCTCCTGCTGGAATACTCAATTTTACAACTACTGATAACCTTCCCTTTTCATTAATAAAATATTTTAAAGTATTATTATCAACTGATTTTTTATAATTCTCAACACTTTTATTATTATATGTATTGAAATCTGTGTTTTCGAATTGAGCCATTTTCTCTTTCATCACATTTGTTATTGTTTCTTTTACTTTTTGTTCTATATTATTTGAATCATAACCTAGCAATGTACAAATTTCATTATATGTTACTTCTTTTCCATTCTTCAAATTTATATTATATGTATAATATTCTGGATTAACAACATCTGTTCCACCAACTCCATATGTTAGTGCAATTGAAAGTATATCATCTTTTTGATATTTTTGGTAATTACATTTATCTACATATGCAATCTTTTCTGATATACCTTCTTTAAAAATGTTGATTGCTGAATCAAACACATTTTTAATTTCTGTATTTGATTCTTCTGCATATTTTGAATTAATATTTATATATGGTACAACTATATCTTTTACATTATATGTTTCATTATATAATGTAGTATATGTGTCTGTAGATACATTTTTTGTATATTCTGCATCATATACATATTCTTTGTCTGTGTAAATTTTTATAGTGTCTTTTGCAGTTTCTTTTGTTGTATTTGTATTGTTAATTGATGTTTCTTTTTCTTCTATTTCGTTAATGTTTGTGTTTGGATTACTATTAGAATTTATTTTATCATATATAATATATCCTCCTAATAGTATTATTAATATAATTAATATTGTTATTATGATTATTGTTTTTTTACTTTTTTCCATTTATATACATCTCCTTTTATAAAAAGCCCTTATTAAAAAGGGCTTCTTTGAATTATGAATTATTTTCCACAGCAATTCTTATATTTCTTACCACTTCCACATGGGCATGGGTCATTTCTACCAATCTTTGGTCCTTCATTTACAACAGTTTGGCTATATTCAGGAGTATTTATTTTCTTTCCTCCATCAACACTATTGATAGCTTCTAATGCTGCACCAGTAATTTTTGCTGCTTCTTGTCTTTTAACATCACCATTTTGTTTTCTAATATTCATAAGAATTTTAACAACATCTAATTTGATATTAGCAACCATTTCTTCGAACATATCCATTCCTTCTGTTCTATATTTTACGACAGGGTCTTGTTGTCCATATGCTCTTAAACCAATACCATTTTTTAATTCATCCATACTGTCTATATGGTTCATCCATTTTTCATCAACAACTTTAAGCATTACAACTCTTTCAAGTTCTCTCATTTTTTCAGATGTTATTTCTTCCTCTTTAGCTTGGTATTTTTCTATAGCTTGTTTTTCTAATTTTTCTACTATTGCATTTGAATCTTTTTCGTGTGCATTTATGAATTCAGCAATATCTATACCGAATATATTTGATATTTCTGTATTTAAAGATTCTGCATTTACTGCTTTTCCATCTTCACCTTCAATATATGTTGATACTGTTTCTTCTGCTATTGTTGTAATCATATTTACTATGTTTTCGTGAATGTCTTCTCCATCTAATACTTCTCTTCTTTGATTATATATGATTTCTCTTTGTACATTCATAACATCATCATATTTTAATACGTTTTTACGTATGCTAAAGTTTCTACCTTCCACTTTCTTTTGAGCATTTTCTACTGCTTTTGAAATCATTCTAGATTGTATTGGCATGTTTTCATCTGCACCTAAAGTATTGTATACTCTTGTTATTGCATCTCCACCAAAGATTTTCATTAAATCATCATCTAGTCCAATATAGAATTTAGATTCTCCAACATCTCCTTGACGTCCTGAACGTCCTCTTAATTGGTTGTCAATTCTTCTTGATTCGTGTCTTTCTGTACCAATTATTTTTAAACCACCAGCAGCTATTACTTTTTGTTTTTCTTCTTTTATTTGTTCTTCATATTTTTCTACTAGTTTATTGAATTGTTCTCTTGCTCTTAATATATCTTGGTCATCTGTTTCGTAATATGTGTTTGATTCTTCTATTAAGTATTCTGGAACTCTATTTTTTCTCATTTCTTCTTTTGCTAAATATTCACTATTTCCACCTAACATGATATCAGTACCACGTCCTGCCATGTTTGTTGCTATTGTAACAGCTCCATATTTACCAGCTTGTGCAACAATCATTGCTTCTTTTTCATGTGATTTAGCATTTAATACTTCATGAGGAATACGTGCTTCATTTAATAATTTGCTCAATTTTTCAGATTTTTCAATTGATACTGTACCAATTAGAACTGGTTGTCCTTTTGCATGACTTTCTTTTACACTTTCGATTACTGCTCTAAATTTTGCATTTTCGTTTTTGTATATAACATCATTTTCATCTTTTCTTACCATTGGTTTATTTGTTGGTATTGATACAACATCTAAGTTATATATTTCTTCGAATTCTGCTTCTTCTGTCATTGCAGTACCTGTCATACCAGATAATTTATCATACATTCTAAAGTAGTTTTGGAATGTTATTGTTGCTAATGTTTTTGATTCATCAGCTATTTTAACTCTTTCTTTTGCTTCTATTGCTTGATGTAATCCATTGTTATATCTTCTTCCATACATAATACGTCCTGTAAATTCATCAACAATAAGAACTTCTCCATCTTTTACGATATAATCTATGTCTTTTTTCATTACTCCATGTGCACGTAATGCTTGGTTTACGTGGTGAACTAATGTTGAATTTTCTAGGTCATTGAAATTTTCTAATCCAAAGAATTCTTCGGCTTTTTTAATACCTTTTTGTGTTAATGATGCTGATTTTGCTTTTAAGTCAACTATATAATCATATTTTTCATTATCTTCTGCTTGTTCAAAATCTTTAACATCTTCTTCAATTATTACTTTTGGTTCAAGTCTTCTTACAAAATCGTTTGCTTTTTTGTATAAATCTGATGATTCATTTGCTCTACCTGAAATGATAAGTGGTGTTCTTGCTTCATCAATTAAGATACTATCGATTTCATCGACTATTGCATAATGTAATCCTCTTTGTACTAATTGATTTTTGTAGATTACCATATTATCTCTTAAGTAATCAAATCCAAATTCGTTATTTGTACCATATGTTATATCTGCTGCATATGCTTTTTGTTTTGCATTTGGATCCATTCCAGCAATTACTAGTCCTACTGATAATCCTAAGAATTTATATAATTTTCCCATCCATTCACTATCTCTTTTTGCTAGATAGTCGTTTACTGTTATTACGTGAACTCCTTTTCCTTCAAGTGCATTTAGGTATACTGGTAATGTTGCAACTAATGTTTTTCCTTCACCAGTTTTCATTTCTGCAATTCTTCCTTGATGTAGAATAATTCCACCTATTAATTGAACATCGAAATGTCTCATTCCTAAGGCTCTTTTAGAAGCTTCTCTTACAACTGCAAAAGCTTCTGGTAATATATCATCTAATGTTTTTCCTTCTGATAATTGTTTTTTGAAATAATTTGTTTTCTCTTTTAATTCATGGTCTGTCAATTTTTCCATTTCTGGTTCTAAACTATTGATTTTGTTTACAATTGGCATAACTCTTTTTACTTCTTTTTCACTGTAACTTTTGAATAATTTCATAATTGGTATACTCCTCCTAAGTTTATTTTACTTTGTAACTATATCACTAATATTCTTTTTTATCAAGTATTTTTTGTAATATTTTTGCTTTTCTGGAATAGATTGTAATAATCAAATTAGAAAGAGGATTTGCTATGTTTATTTTTAATGTTAAAGTCAATGGTAGTAAACTTTTTAAAGTGTTTTTTACTTTTGTTATAATTCTTATGATTGGTATTTTGTGTGCGGTTTTTTATAAGGTTATTTCTGGTTCGAATAAAAGTTTTTCTGTTTCTGATAATTTGGACGGTTCTGGTGTTTGTAAAATTTCTGCTAGGAATTATGCTAATATTTTAAAAACTGTTCATGAAAATATTGATAGTTATGTAGGAAAGAAAATTAATTTTACTGGTTATGTTTATAGGGTTTCTGATTTACAAGATAATCAATTTGTTTTGGCTAGAAATATGATTATTAATTCTAGTTCTCAGTCTGTTGTTGTTGGTTTTTTGTGTGAGTGTGATAGTGCAAAGAATTTTGCTAATGATACTTGGGTTGAAGTTACTGGTGAAATTGTTAAAGGGTCATATCATGGCGATATGCCTATTGTTAGAATTACTGATATAAAGGCTGTTGATACTCCTAAAGAGGAGTATGTTTACCCTCCTGATGATAGTTATATTCCTACTAGTGGGGTGTTATAAAAAAATGTAAATAACAAAAAAGTGGAAAATATTATTCCACTTTTTTGCTATACTGTTTTACTAGATAAAGTTCTTAATATTTTCAGAACTTAATGCTAATTCAGTTGCTACAGTTATTGATTGGGTTCTAGAATAATCTGGTCCAAGTAACTTCTCTATGCTTGTAATTCCTTTTCTTTTAAGATAAGCATCAAGATTTGTTGTCTTAATTTCTTCAATATCAGATGAAGGAATTTGCCATCCAGCACTCTTGCCCCAAAGATATGACTGGGTTTTCTTATTAAATATGCAAATAACTTGTACATTTAAATATTGCCCCATAAATTCTTCTATACCCGCTTCACAGCTTATATAGAAATCTGCTTCCTCAGAATTTTCAATAAGAGTATTTACTCTATTTAAAGCTCCCTGATAAGTTTCTTCATTAAATGGTTGTTCTGATACTCCAGAATTTACTTTTTCACAATGAAAAACTATCTGAGATTCTTCAATATTGAAAAACCGAGTAAATGCTACTTTAATTCCATTAATTTTATCAATGGAATTAGTGGCAATTTCTACTCTCATGGTATATTACCTCCTTAAGTATTATACTTATACTATACCACATTTTTCAAGTCTTTTCAATAGTTTATGTAACTTATTTATGTTCCGTCATAATAATCAAATCCGCCTCGAGAAAGTTCTTTATATGGGACAAATTTTGTTCTTTTTTCTTCTAGTTCCTTTTCATCAAACTCTCTTATCTCTTTATTTTCTACATCAACTAGGTATTTTTTATTATTTATGTCTAAAATTAAACATCTTATATATCGTGTTGATTCATTGGTATTGCCTTCTATTTTTTTCCATATTTTTTCTCTTCCCTCAGATCCAATTCTAATGTCAACTATCTCTTTCATATATTCATACATTCCTTGAGAATCTAATTTGCATTCTTCTGATAATATTTGCATTACTTTGGCTAAAAAATTTATTTCCTCATCTTCTGTTTTAGTCTGTTCTTTATTTTTGAAATTTTCTTTTGCTTTCACATTATTTGTATTTATTTTATCCTCTACTTTTTTTATGGCATATTCATTTTTACCATCATTAAATTTTTCTAATGCATTTTTAAATTTATTTTTATTATCTTCTAATATTTGTATTCCCTCAATTGTTAAATCTGCTTTTACTCTTGTAAGATCTTTAATATTAAAGAAATCATCTACATCAAGTGCTAGAGTATATTCGTTGCTAGTTAATCCTACAAAATAATGTGTAAGATTTTTATTCCAAAGAATACAAACATCATAATCCTTATTTTCTTTTAATAGTTCATCTAAAGCCTTTGCTAAATATCTAGATAATTCAAAACAAATTCTTCTATTATGGTT
>ERZ772819.810-NODE-810-length-26301-cov-4.924369_pt1 | contig 26301 bp, 17 predicted proteins | sample MGYA00580860_ERZ772819 | MGnify/ENA primary metagenome ERZ772819 (study PRJEB29015, sample SAMEA2737683) | human gut metagenome | biome: human gut; feature: human-associated habitat; material: faeces | place: China | collected 2012 ...
ACATTACTCAGTAAAAAACCCATTTCTTATATATAATATTAACCTGTTTGTTAATGAAAGTCAACTACAAAAAATGAAAAGATGAAAGTTGTATAGGCAGGCACGGTACAGTATAATTAATATATCGCTTTAACTCAAAAACATAATGTAAGGAGCACCCCTATGTCCACACCCCATAAAGAAAAAATAATCCGCGTCCTTCAACTTTTCCAGACCACCGATGAGAAGACGCCGATGAATGCAGTGCAGATAAGCCAGAAACTGGAAGAAGAATACGGAATGGAAAATGTACACCGTACATCCATTTATGACGATGTGCGTTTGTTGCAAAGCTGCGGTTATCCGATTAAGCAGGCAGAAAATTCACATAAAGGATGGTATATGGAGAAACATTTGCTGGAAGACTGGGAAATTAAGCTGATGTTAGATTCGGTGCAACAGGCAAGGTGTGTGTCCGTTCATGAAGCGAATGAGATTCGAAATAAGCTGTTAAATCTGACGAGTCAGAGAGGACGAAGCAGATTTTCGCATATGATTATGCCGCTGCCCGGAAATGTCAGGGGTGTCGGTCAGATCGGTGAATATATAGAGATTATGCTGGAAGCAATGTATTTGCATAAGAAGATTCGGTTTCAGTATACAGAGATCAATAATGCAATGGAGAAAGTTTTGCGAAAAGAAGGCAAGATGTATCAGTTGAATCTGTATACGATATATTGGTCGGATAATAATTATTATCTGATCGGCTCTCATGATAATCATGACGGGTTGACGAATTACCGGTTGGACCGGATTGAAAATATGAGTATGTCCAGTGAAGAAGCCATCCCGGCAGAAGAAAAGATTGGTGTGAATCCTGAGCTTGTAATTCAGAACTATATTAAGAAGAGCGTGAATCATTTTAGTGGGGATACGATCAGAATCGAAGTGGAATATGAGCCGTCACCGAGTACCAATGCTATATTATATGATTTTGCAGGGGAGGGAATAAGGGTCAGACCGTTAGATAATGGAAAGTATAAAGCAGTATTTAAAAAGATGGATAGTGTGACATTGGTTGGCTGGTTCGTACAATATGCGAATCGATTTAAAGTAATCTCACCGAAGAGTTTGAAAGATAAAATTATAGAAAGTTTAGAACATGCAAAAAGCATATATAGTGAATAAGAAAAGTCCTACATGTAATATGTGGGATTTTTTTTAAGTAAGATACATAAGTGTTGCGATATCACGACAGTAGATTTGCTAAAATGATAATAACTATGAATGATACGATGAGAAATAGATTTTATAAATGTAAATGCATGTGGAGTTTTTGAAGATGGGAGTAGATGAATGGAAGAAATAGTGACAATTTTATCAACAAGAGAATGGGCAATTGCCATATGGGGTACAGGATTCTTTGTATGGATGTTGACTCAAAGGGAAATCCGTAAAAGTTTATGGAACGTTATTAAAATCCTCTTAGGCAAAAATTTAAGACACTTTTTTCTGATAATTGCTTTATATGTGGCGGGAATAACCTTGATATTTTATCAGTTACCATTCTGGAATAATATATATTTAAAAGATATTATATTATGGTTGATTATTCCGGTAATAACAATATTAATACTTATGAATGTGGTAGCAGAATCTGAAGAAAAATACAGGAGAGTTCATAAGCTAATAGATATTGTGCTGGCATGTATTGGTTGGTATATGCTTTGGGGTGCCGCGAATGTTGGATTAAAAGAGTATAAAGAATTAAATGCAATCAATACACTGGTTAGTTTTATGATTCCAATAGTATATACAATTTTAATCTTGCCGTTGGAATTTGGACTGGAGATATATTCTGATTATGAACAAGTATTTGTCAGGATGAAATTTCGTGATAACCAAGATAAGAAGATTCAAAGGAAACATCGATGGAGAGTGATTCGAACTTGTAAATTATCACTTCGGAAAATATTGTTGTTCAGAAAAGAATATGTGAATAAAATGTATGGTTTAATGTCAGAAGAAACATTTGATAATATAATGAGAGAATTCAAAGAAGAGAGTGATAAGTAATAAAAGGTGAAAAAGATAATGGTTATTAAGTTGCTGAATGCTTTGTGAAGGAGAGTATACTCTTTCTTGTATCCATCCACTCCCATGCAGTATAATAAATACAAGACAATATTGGAACAAGTATCACACCCTCAGGAGGCAACCGTGAACACAATAAACGAACCCACAAAATCAACCACAACACTAGACTACTACAACAAAAACGCAAAAAAATTCATCACCGGCACCATATCCGTAGACTTCGGCACCATACAGAATCACTTCCTGGACAAACTGCATCCGGGAGCAGAAATCCTGGACTACGGCTGCGGTTCCGGACGCGACACAAAATATTTCCTGAACCAAGGGTACAAAGTCACTGCCATAGACGGCTCACAGGAACTATGCAAACTCGCAAGTGAATATACAGGCATTCCGGTAAAACACATGCTGTTCCGGGACCTGAATGAAAAAGAAGCCTACGACGGAATTTGGGCATGCTCATCAATCCTTCATGTTCCGGCAAATGAACTGCGAGACATTATAAAGAAGATGGCAAACGCTCTTCGAGCCCACGGAATCATTTACACATCCTTCAAGTACGGGACATTTGAGGGCGAACGAAACGGCAGATATTTTACGGATATGACAGAAGAGACATTTGCAAAATTGATTCAGGACATGGATGAATTAGAGATAGAAGAACAATGGATTACATCAGATGTACGTCCGGGGCGGGGAGAAGAAAAATGGCTCAATCTAATTTTGAGGAAAGAATAGATACATATGAGATCGAATCTACGAATGTAATGACCGGGGACAGAGACCGGAGCCGGTATCTATATTATCAACTGAAAATGAGTATGGCAAAGGCGAAGCAGATTGATATCATCGTCTCATTTCTGATGGAGTCGGGTGTGCGGATGCTCTTAAATGATATGAAGCGGGCGCTGGACCGGGGCGTGCAGATCCGTATCCTGACTGGAAATTATCTGGGGATCTCACAGCCGTCGGCTTTATATCTGATCAAGAGTGAGCTCGGCGACCGTGTGATATAATATTTCAGTAGAAATTTTATATATAATTATTATAGTTCTGAGAAGATACGCTAATTATGAGGCGCTGAAGTAAAATTATAATTCAGCAATATACAGGATATGAAGAAAAAAGAAGCCGATTTATGCTACATTGATTTCAAATTTATTCATAAGGTGACCAAAATTATTGAGAAAATAGTTATATTGAGCTGGATGAGTTTCTTTTAATTTTTGATAGCGATTGTGTCCGTCTGGTTCAAGCTGAACTCCAAAACCACAAAACATACATCCGTTTCTTGGGTAGCCCATTTCATAGAGTTTAGGAATTTGTATATTGTATCTTTTTATATATTCAAGAATATCATCGTCGGTCCAAAATGATAATGGTCGACTTTGGTTGTCCTTTCTTTTATGAAATACATTGCATCCGTATTCAAGCCAATCTTTTTCACGTTGATAACTTTCGGATGCCAAAATACCTAATATTGCACACTCTAATCCTAATTCTTTAGCTTTGCGCCGTAGAGGTTCTTTTTTTAGCTTGTCACAACATTTGTCTGAAATGGGAAGATTCTTATATTTGTTATATTTTTTAAAATTTCTATTGATATATTCTTCAGCGTTAGTTTTGGTATGCGGTGATCGTGCATGGCGGTACGTTCTTATTGCGTTGGATATACGCTTAGAAAACATGGGATAGCCATATGTTTCAACAACTTTTTTAAATGTCCAAACTTTTCCATGTATATCTTTGGGAAATACAGTAATAATATTTGTTCCATTTTCTTCTGATTCCCAACGAATGTGTTTAAGTGTTTCAGGATATTCATTTGTTGTATTTGCAAACAGATGTAAAATATTAGGATACATACTTTTGGCAATATGAGAAAGGACAGTTGAGTCTTTCCCACCAGAGTATGAAATATAAACCTTGTTAAGACCGAATTCCATAACTGCACATTTGATGAGATACTTTGTTTGAATTATTTTGGATTCGAGATTCATTTCACGTAAAGATTTTAATGTTTGTTTACGTTCAGAGAGATAGGTTGAGCGATTTGTACCACATGTTATACAGTATCTGTGATCTGAGGGATAAATATTATCATCAGTAAGTTCCTTTAGACATTTTTTACAAATCATTTTTGTTTTTCTCCTTTTATTTAATATTAAAACTAACAATAAGTTTGTATATATTATAGAATACAAAAATATTGTTAGTCAAGTATAATGATACACAATTTTATTGTATGAATTGTATTTTTTGTGTATAATTTATATTTGGTGTAACTGGACACACTAGGGGGATTAGGCCTCTTTTGTATCATTGACTATGATGGAGTATGAAAGACATGCAGACAATAGGAAAGCGATTAGCAGAAATAAGAAAAAGTAGAAAATTTAAACAGATAGAATTAGCTGAAATGTTAAATGTATCTCAGCAAGTAATAAGTAATATTGAAAGAGATGTTACTGCGCCAGATATTGAGCAACTTAAAAAATTTGCTGATATTTATAATATATCGCTTGATCAGTTAGTTGGGAGAGAATTCTTTGGTGGTGATGCAGATAACGTGGAGCGAAGAATAATTGATTATGTCAAGCAAATGGATAAAGAAGGAAAGGAGCTGAGCCTTGGGCTATTAAGCCAAGTAGTTCAGCATCGAGGTAATAACGATGGCAAGGAATAGTTATTTTAATGAAAACACACTGGAGGAATTGCTAGAAGAAATAAAATATGTTTATCAGTCAGATAAACGTCCTTGGGTAATAGGATATAGTGGAGGAAAGGATTCTACAACTGTCGTTGAATTAGTTTATAAGATGTTACAGATGCTTCCCAAAGAAGAAAGAAACAAGAATGTTTATATTGTTTCATCAGATACACTTATCGAGAATCCACTGATTAAAATTTATCTCAGTAAGATGAATAAATTGCTTGGAGAAGCAGCGAAAAAAGATGATTTACCTATAATTTCCACTATGGTAACTCCACCAGCAGATAATTCTTTTTGGGCAAATGTAATTGGACGAGGATTTCCGACTCCACGAATAAATGGGACGTTTAGATGGTGTACAGACAGATTAAAGATTAATCCTAGTGCGAATTATATAAGGAACGTTATCAAAAAAGAAGGTGAGGAGGTTGTTGTTCTATTAGGTGTTCGAAAGGCTGAGAGTGAAGCGCGTAGGAGGAGGATTGAAGGAAGAGAATTAGCCAATCGCCTTATGAACAGACATGAGACGATTCAGGATGCATATGTGTATAATCCTATAGTTGAACTGACAACGGAAGATGTATGGGATGTCCTTTTAAGACTTGATGGAGGAAAAACTCCGTGGGGTTCCAATAACAATGAACTTGTATCATTATATGCAGGTGCAGATAGTGGAGAGTGTCCTTTTGCAGGAGTACATGCAGGTGGACAAACGCAATCTTGTGGGAATTCTAGATTTGGATGTTGGGTATGTACTGTTGTGAAAGAAGATAAGTCGTTAAATGGTTTTATTAGGAGTGGACATAGAGAATTAATTCCATTAGCTGAATTTAGAACATGGATCATGAGTATTCGTGATAAAGATGAATATCGAGAGAAAAAACGTAGGAATGGTACTGTTTATAGAACTAAGACAGGAGAAATGGGATATGGTCCATTTACTTGGGAGGCTAGAAAAATCATTTTAACAAAGCTTATTGAAACTCAAAAAAAGATGGGGTATGAACTTATTACCCAAGAAGAATTAAAAGCAATAGATGAAATATGGGATGATGAATTGGATCTTTCAAGGAGAACTTTAGTTGAATTGTATGAAAAGTTAACTGGCGAAAAATTACCATGGTATCAATATAAAAGACCATTAATGGATAAAGAAACTATTAAAGAACTGGAAAATTTAGCCGAGATAAATGGGGTTCCGTTTGATTTGGTTAGGAGTGTTATTTTGTCTGTTTATCATAATAAAAATTATTCTAATCAAAGAATTATAAAGGATGCCTTGGAGCGATTGCTTAATCAACAATGGCTTCATGATAAAATCCGGAAGGAGATTGAAGATGAAAATAAATAAAGTTATGCTATATAATTTCAACTCCTATGAAGGAATGAATGAGTTTGATTTTACTAGTAATGATAGTAGTAAAAATATTATTTTAATTGGTGGGAAAAATGGTGCTGGAAAGACCTCTTTGTTTACTGCAATAAAAATTGCATTGTATGGACCTTTATCATTTGGATATGTTGGAGCAAATCCTAGATATATTGCTAAGATTAAAGAGTGTATTAATTCAAAGGCTTTTCAGAAGGATAGTGTTGAAGCTAGAGTTCGGATATCTATATCGTTAATGGTGGAAAGAGAAGTTAAAGAATATGAGATAACTAGAGAGTGGAATTATACAAAACGGAAATTAGAAGAAAAATATTATGTAAAATCGGAAGATAGTTTATTAGATGAAGAAGAATTGTCGTATTTCCAAAATTATTTGAAAGGTATGATTCCTCCAGATCTATTTGAATTCTTTTTGTTTGATGGTGAAGAAGTTGGAAATGTTTTTTCTACAAACACATATAATTCTTATGTCAAAAATGCAGTATATACTTTATGTGGATTGGATATTTTTGAGATTATCAGAAAGTATACTACGGGATATGCGGGAAAAGCGACAAATGAAAATGAAGAAGAAATATATTCGCAGTATGATGAATTGCGAAAGAATGCTAATGAAATAGAAAAAAGTTATGAAGAATTAGAAAATCAAATTGATACTAATAAGGAAGAATTAGAAAAAATAGAGACAGAATTAATTGAGGTAGAGACACTATTTAAGAATGCGGGTGGAATAACAGAAGCAGAACGTCAGAATTTAATGAAAGAACTTTCTGAAGCAGAGCATTTAAAAATGGAAGCGCTTACAAAAATTAGATTATTTGTAGAGGAAATGATGCCGTTCTTTATTGTTCGAGATTTTACAGAAAAAATAAAGAATCAGTTGGATTTTGAAGGGAAGGAAGAAATCTATAATTATGTTCAGCAAAAATTAAAGAGAAAAGAAATTAAGAATATATTAAACGAGATTCAAGAAGTTAGCAATGATAGTGTTGATGTGCTAATGGAATTTCTGCTTAAGAAGTTTAGACCCAAGGGTACTGAGGAAGGAATGATGCCTTTACATGATCTTTCAAAGGAAGATTTGGAAAGAGTTAATGTTATGATTTCAAAAATTGAAGAGTTTGATATCGAGGCTATGGTTGAGTTAGTTAAGAAAAGGAAGGCTGCTGCTGATAGAACTATGGAAATTAATCGAATTCTTAAGAGTGCAATGGCCGATGAGGATGCAAGAAAATTTGTAGAAAAGGAGAATTCCCTATTTAAAAGGCAGAATGAAATTTCAACCCAAATTCATGCTTCAGAGATACATCTTATTGAAATGAAGAAAAAAATGGAAATAGTAGTTCAACAAAGAGATCGTGCATTACAGAAGATTGGAGATAGTGCTCAGAATAAACATGTATTTAAACTGAGCAAAGGATTATCAAAAATAATGGAGAATGTACTTAAAAATAAGTCAGAGTCAATTAAACGTAATCTTGAAAAACTTATAGTAGAAAATTTACAATGTATATATAGGAAGGATAATCTAATTACACATATTGAAGTTGAAGATGATTTTCAATTCAATCTTTATCAGAATGTTAAATATAGTAATATAGAATTAATTCATCTAATAAAAAATCTTGGAAAAGAAAAGTTCGCATCAGAGGTTGGGAAAAGAGGAATGGAGCGACTTCTTGAAAGATATAAAGTTAAAACGGTATCACAATTGCAAAAAGCATTAGAAATGGATACTGTGAGAAACAGTCATAGTTTATTTAAACGAATTGATATTAATCGTTTGTCGAAGGGAGAACGTCAAATATTTATTCTTTCGTTATATTGGGCGATTATTGAATTATCGGGACAGGATATTCCTTTTGTCATTGATACGCCGTATGCACGTATTGATGCGAATCATAGAAAAGAAATATCTGAGAAATTTTTCCCTAATATCAGTAAGCAGGTGATAATTCTTTCGACAGATGAAGAAATAAATGAAGAATATTATGAAATTATAAAGCCACACATTGCTAAGGAATATCTTCTTATAAATGATGAAAGTCAAAATAGAACGACCGTTGAACAACGTTATTTTTTCGAGGTGTAATAATGATATTTAGATTAAAAACGTCAAAAAGAACTCAGGAAATATTCCAGGAGTTAGAAAATAGAACAAATTATAAACCATATACTTTAGTTAAACATGCGATTGCGTGGTCAATTAGAGAGAATACTTCGGTAGCTGATTATGTATCTGATTCAGAGGGGTTGGATTTGAACCGTCAAACAATAACTGGAGGTAATGAATCGTATTTTAAGGTTTTGATTGAAACAGTGGAAGGTAGACGTTTGCCCGAAGAAGAATTTTTTCCCAAATATATAAAAGCTCATATTGATAGAGGAAGTGGACTTTTACTTGATATGTACAATCATGCGGGAAGTATGGATAAATATATTTTACAAGTATTAGGTGTAGGAGATACAGTTTAAAGGAGACGGATAATGCCGGGAATTATAGGTACAGTTATTTCGATAAAAGATTTGTATGAAAAAAAGGATACAGCTATTTCTTATTTTGCTGGAACAAAGCAAATAGATTTATTTGAATTGAAAAAGAATAGAAAGTATATTGTCCCAGTATTCCAAAGAGAAATTCGATGGAAAAAGGGAAATTTACTTACTTTGATTTCTGATGTGAAAAATAAACCTAAATTTTTAGGGAATATTATATTAACAAAAACTTCAAATGATGATTTTGAAATATTAGACGGACAACAAAGAACAACAATTATATACTTGCTTGTCAAATATTTTGAATTTAAATTTTCAGATCGATTTAATATTTTTGAATTATGTGATTTAGAATTAAATAGTTTTAAAGGATTTGGAAAATTATTCGATAAGTATTTCGAATTGGGGGAATTTGCTGCTGAAGAATTAGAAGCAATTAAAGATACAGATGATTACCAACAATATGAAAAATATCTTGATTTGTGGAAAGAGATAAATAATTGTTCTATTTTTAAAGTGCCTGCCGATACAGAGGATTTTTTGAAAAATCTTGCTAAATGTACAGTTAATGTAATTGTAAGCATGGAAAATGAAGAAGAAGGAATAGAGAGCTTTCTAGACGTGAATCTGAAAGGTGTTAAACTTGATACAGAGGATATTTTTAAGGGATATCTTTGTTCCATCGATAATTCTCAAGATATTCATGATATATGGAGTCGGTTAAAAAAGATTGATGCCAAATTAAATTCGAAGAAGCGTCAAGTTTATCCGTTAATGACAGTAATTGAACATTATTTAAGATGTAAATTGTTGACCAATGATGCATATAGAGATATTGAGTTTAATTCGGACTTTGTGTTGAGCAAAGAGCAAGAGGTTGAAGGAAAAAAATATAGTGAAAATACACATTTGGTAGCTGTTATCAGAAATAAATCTTTTTTGAAAGAGTGTTTAAATGAGATAGAATTAATATTAAAGCTTATTAACGGAATAAAATCTTCTACAGGAATATCTGAAGAGTATGTGCATTACATAGATGAATATAATGGACGTGTTTCCCAAAAGAAAAAGATTGATGATAAAGAACGAGACGTTATGTTTAATCTTACTAAAAAGATAGTGATGGATAAAGACAAAGCCCCAAATTGTTTGTTAATTAGATATTTTCTGGATGTTTTTTTAGATAAAAGTGCTAGTAAGTTGGATTTTCAAAAAATATATGCGGTATCAACGGCAACATTATTTTTTTCATTATTTGAAACCAAAAAGGATTTGGAAATAATTAAGGAAATGATTAAACCTGAAAACTGGTATGAAGAAATGTGTGATTATATTTTTCGACAGCTAAACGCTCAGATAAGCAGTGGAAAAACAATTAATGTTGCATACAAGGATATGAGAAATAATGCAAATAATCCTCAGAAATTCAGATGTAAAACATTAGCTACAGTATATGATTTTTATGATGTCTCAGCCACTGGAATTCAAGTTAAAAAGGGAAAAATGGCAGAACTTGAATTGTTTTTGAATGATGAAAATAAGTATTCGTTGGAACATTTTATAATAAATGATAGTGGGAAAATTGTTTTTACTACTGACAGTGGGATTTCTGTAAGTTATGAATATCCGGCAAATGTGGCAAAATATAAAAAATCATTACTTAATTATTTGTTTATTAATGAAAACTTAAATGAAAGATTAGGAAGTGCGCCAGTAAATGTTAAAATACAGCGTTTGACAGAAGGTGATTTAGTAGATGACTATCAGAAAGAACAATCACAATTTTCAAGAATGATTGTAGAACAAGTGAGAACTTCGATTAAGATGCCTAATCTTGATGATGTAAAGAGTGAAGAAGAAGCAGAAAAGTTATTGACGGATTATTTTCAAAACAGATTTGAAGATGAACTACTTATTTACATGAAAAATGTTTTTATAAAAATGAGGGAATTGAATTGATATATTTTGATAATAGCGCAACATCTCCCGTTGATGGAGAGGTATTGGAAGCTATGCTTCCATATCTTAGAGAAGAATTTGGTAATCCTTCGAGTAAATATTATTGCAAAGCAGTAAATGCATACAATGCTGTTGAAGAAGCACGTGTTCAAGTTTCGAAGTTGATAGGAGCGAAACCAGAAGAGATTATTTTTACAGCAGGCGCAACAGAGAGTACAAATTTTATTATAAAGGGATATATGGATTATCGACGTTATTACGGAGATGGGAAGAATCATATTATAACATCTGTTGCAGAACACAAAGCTACATTGAATACGTGCAAATATCTTAATGGTGATATATATTCGAATAATGATCCAACTATAAATTTATTTGGAGAAAGAAAAAAGATTAATAGAGGATATGAGGCATCTTTTGTTGGTGTTACAAAAGATGGAGAAATACTTGTTACAAGTATAGAAGAAGCCATAAAGGATAATACTGCTATGGTTTCAATTATTTATGTGAATAATGAAATAGGGACAATCAGTAATGTTGCTGGAATTGCTAAATTGTGTTCTCAAAAAGGAATTGCTATCCATTCAGATTTAACGCAAGCAATTGGAAAAAAGGAAATTAATGTTCATGATATGGGAATAGATTTCGCGTCTTGTTCTGCACATAAAATTTACGGACCAAAAGGAATTGGAGCTGCATTTATCAAGAGTGATGCTTACGGAATTCCACCGATTACTGCTTTTATGCATGGAGGAGAGCAGGAAAATGGTTTTAGGGCAGGAACCTTGGCTGTTCATAATATTGTTGGCTTTGGAAAAGCGGCTGAAATTGCAAACAGAGATATTAAAATAAATGAACAAAGAATTTTGCAATTGGATCAAATGTTTGTGGATGGAATAAGAGATATACCAAATATTTCATTGACAAATCCATTGGCCAATAGACTCCCTGGAATTATTAGTATTGTAGTCAATAAGAAAGATTTTAATAACGAAAGATTTATTAAGCATATAAGTGATAGGTTAGCTTTGTCGACGGGGTCGGCTTGTAGTGCAGGGGAGCCATCATATGTAATAACTGCATTGGGATTGGAAGAAAAAATGACAAAGGTATTGAGAATATCACTTAATAAATTTACGACAGAAGAAGAAATTGGTGAATTAATAAAAATATTAAAAGATGAATTGTAAAAGGTAGACGTATGAGAATTGTAGATGCATTGGTTGAAGTACTTAAAGATAGTGAAAGTTTGACATATAAAGAGGCATATTTGAAGATTGTAGAGAGAAACTTATATCAGTTTGGAGCAAAAGATCCAGAGGCGGCAGTCAATGCAAAATTACGTTGTCATTGTGAAGGATTAGACTTTCCAGGAGCTTCGCCTGTTAAGTATTTCAAGATTGTTGGGAAAAAAGGAACAAGAAATCTGTATGCTTTGGTCAAAGAAGGACAAGAAGATTTGATAGATACAAAGTTGTTATCTGAAGAGGATTTGTTACCGGAAGAAAAGATAGAGCGTACATATTTATTTTATAAGAGTAATATAAAGAAACAAATATTAGAGCATATTATGGATTGCCATCCTAGTTTCTTTGAACAATTAGTAGTTGAGTTATTGTTAGAGATGGGATATGGTTCGGATGAGTTGTCTGGTCGTGTATTAGGAAAAGCTCATGATGGAGGAATAGATGGAGTAATCTATGAAGATAAACTTGGTCTAAGTAAAATATATATTCAAGCTAAAAGAAATGATAGTAGTAATATGGTTGGAAGACCATTACTGCAAGCTTTTGTAGGTGCGATGCAAGATGTTCAAAAAGGGGTATTTATTACAACATCATCATTTACAAAGGAAGCAAAAAAATATGCAGAAAAGCAACAACAGAAAAGCTTAAAATTAATTGATGGAGATTTACTTGCAGAATTGATGGTTAAGTATGGAATTGGATTAGAAAAGGTTCAAACATATACGGTGTATAAAATCAATGAGGATTTTTTTGAGTAATACAGATTGTGAGAGTATCATTGATTATGATAATTTAAATAATTACAAGGATAAAGTATAGACATTTTTTGTTTTTGTAAAGAACACTAGATGTTAGGAAAATGCAAATGATGATGTTTATTAAAGGCGGAAGATATTATGGATAATAAGTTAATGACAGATAATCAAAAATGTTTTGTAAGTATGCTGTCTCGATTAAGGGAGTCGTCTAAAGATGCTGTTGTATCTTCAGATTCAAATTTGATGGATTCATATACAATGTACATGCATGTTGATAGACCTGTACAGGATGAATTTGTTTCTATTTTGAAAAAAACCTTTGACTCAAATGAAGCTGAACTTATTCTGCTTTGTGGAAGTGTTGGAGATGGAAAGTCTCATATGCTTTCTTACTGCAAAGCTATATATCCAGAAATGATGGAAAAATTTTATGTACATAATGATTCTACTGCAAGCCTATATACAGATAAACCAGCATCGTATACATTGATGAAAATAATGGAAAATTTTACGGATGATAAGATAGATCAATCAAATAGTAAAGTTATTTTAGCGATTAATCTTGGAACATTAAATAATTTTCTTGAAGCTGATGAAGAAAATAGATTTGGAAAATTGAAAAGATATGTTGAGTCGACTGGAATATTAGATGAAACTATATCAATGTGTGAAGAGAGTAAACATTTTCATTCTATTAATTTTGCAGATTATCATTTATATGAATTGGCACCTTATGGAAAAATCTCATCAAAATATATCAGAGGTATTTTGAATAAGATAACTGCGCAAACTTCTAAAAATAAATTTTATTCAGAATACAGTAAGAATTGTAAAAATTGTGATACAAAAGACATTTGCCCGATATGTTTAAATTATCAGTTGCTTTCTGATGAAAAAATTCAAGAAGGTATTATCAGTGCTATTATTGAAAATATTGTAAAGAATAAATTGATTGTATCTACAAGAAAATTATTAAATATGATTTATGAAATTATAGTAGATGAACGTTATTGGAACAGAGGATCTTTGGAACCAAGAAAAATCCCATGGAAAATGACAAGCATTAATTATTGCAAATCATTATTACCTAATATATTATTTGAAAAAAAGAATTCTTCAGAAATATTAGATTTAATGGTAACTGTAGATCCCATGCAAGTCCGCAATGAAAATATAGATGATTTTTTTGTATATTATGAAAATTCCGATAATATTACAAAGATATTTAAAGAGAATTTGCCGGAGTATATAGCGTTGCTTAATAAATTAAAAAAATTAGATTTTTCAGATAGATCAACGCATCCAATAAAAGAAGAAATTTTAAAAATCTTTGTAAGATTATGCTGGCTTACAAAAGTAAGGAGTGATTTACTACCACAAGATAAAGAGTATGAAGAATATATGCAAGCGTTATATTCGTGGAACGCAGGAAGACATCTGGATTTGAAAAATGTGTATAGCATAGTTGAAAAGGGAATATTAGCATGGAATGGTCAGGCAAATCAAGATGAAATGCAGTTATCTTTAAGAAGTAAAAAATCTGATTTTCATTTGGTTCAGAAAATAGAGATGAAGAAAAAGGTAGATAATCTTCCAGAACAAGTGCAGGGTGAATTATATTCTTTTAGAGATGAATTACGATTGAAATATAGGTATTCTGATTCTTGTGAGGCAGAATTAGATGTAGATTTTTCGCTATATAAATTACTAAAAAAAGTGCTGAACGGATATGTACCAAATATTAATGATAAGCGCCTAAATGTCAAGTGTGTAGAGTTTATAAATAAGATTTCGCATGGTGGATCAAAGATGGAGAAAATTTATATTCGGGATTTATCTCAAAAAAATATTAAGGAATATAAACTTTCGTATGATGAAGACTATGGTTATTCTTTTGAGGTGATGGATTGATGGATAACACATGGATTAATTTTGTGGGTGAAGATGGAATAAATGACATCTTTGATGAAGTAAAAAATAAAAGCAAGAAACATATTCGTGATGATGCTTTAGTGCCATTTAAAACTAAAAAAGATAAAAATCAATATGAAGATTTTTCAGGTGTTGTGGGAGCATTTTCTAGAATATTATCTGGTACTATGACCAAGAAGAGTCTAGATATTGAAACAATTAAAAAAAATATGCGTAAAAAGATGGATGATTGTTCAGATGAAGAATTTGAAGTGTTATTTTGTATTGTAGAAAATATGTACTTCGATGAGAAAAAGCTTCTTCCGATTAATATAAGAGCATTAAATTATATAGACTATAATATTTCCCAACAACAGGTTGCAGAGTATATGTTTAGTCTTTTTGTTGAATCAACAGATTTAAAAAATAAATTTAAATCAATGGAAGAATTAGAAGACACGAATGTGTTAGAAAATTTGTTGTTTGATTCACTAGAAAGCGATAATACGGACACTATTATCGATATTACACATGCCGATTGTTTTTTGCCCTATGTAAAAGAGGTTTTTGTTAAGGATTTTGAAGTATTAATAAAAGATACAATTATGTATCGGGATAATATTTATAGATTTTTAGCATACTATTATATGTTTTATGTATCTCAGCTTGCCATAAAGCTTAGTAAGTTTGAGCGTGGTAATAGAAATGAAATAGAGAAAGTTTTTGTTACATTGTATGATGAAGTAGTCACAAAGGTACGAGTGGGTTATGAGTATGGCTGGAAATATATAAAGGATAAAATTAGTCATATGTTCTCGCATTCAGTTGTTATGGAGATGCTTTCGCGAAATATTGAAAACGTACATATGGACTATATTGATTTTTTTAATCGGTTTAATGAATCTGCAGATGATGATAAAGTTGCAAATGAAATTAAGAGTATTAGAGAGCGATATGTAAATTGGATACCGTTGGATTATAGCGGTTGTATACATAATCCTGAAAAAGATACAACATGTGCTACATCTACAGAAATAAAAAAATTATTTGAAATAATAGATTACCAGTTCATAAATGGCGGAAGAAGATCACATTATAATGGATATAATAAGAAATTTATAGACTTTGTTCAGAAAAATTTTGGAAAGTTCAGAGGCATATATGGTTATACATTGAGTATTCATGAGAATGATATAGTAATGTTTACTAAGTTAATTTTGTTTGAGAATAATGGTAAGATACGTCTCACAAGACTTTTTGATGAATTTGAAAAACGTGGTCTGTTATTTGATAGAGAATCAAAGAAACATATAGTCGAGTTGTTTGAAAAAATGAATTTGCTTGAAAAGAGGTCGGATAGTGGGGATGCGCAATATGTCAAATACATTTTATAATTATATTTCTGAAAAAATCATAACATATTTCAAAACAAACGAACCTAATCCAGGAGATAAATTTTTTGTCCAATTTGAAACAGAAGATCAAGTAGATAAATTGTATAAAGAGCTTAAGAATAATATTATTGCTAAATCATTTATATACGAAGATACAATCAGAAAACAAAAATATGAATCATATGAATTGAAATTTGGTGTGGTAGAATTAATTGTTGCTGCTGCAATGGGAAATATACATCCAGATTTTCTTGCAACGTTAAGAAACTTAGTTGGTGTTGCGCAAGGATATGAGAACAAGGCAATTTTATTTATTCATTGTTCTTCATTAGATAGTATATTAGGAGGCGCTGGAAGTCTTGGAAAAGAAGGCATGCCATTAAATATCTTAGCAATTGAGAAAGATATAAAAAGAAAGATTAATGAAACGGGTTACAATGAACTGGATAAAACAATTTTGACTCAGTATTTGGAAAATAAGAGTAAAGAACTTGACGGAACAATTGCAACTATTTTTGAATATGAAGATATTATTCAATGCCTTTCGGATTCTCAAATAGCATCAGACGAATATAAAAAATTTGAGTTGTTTCCAGATAATACACTGAGTTTCTTTTCGGGTAAGCAGTTGAAAAATCGTCTTGCAGAGAATCATCGAAATTATATTAGGGTATCTGAAATCCATAGCTATGGAGCAGATTTTTCGAAACTTGAGACAATATATGGGGAAGATGGTGAAAAGGTATTATCGAAACCAGATTGGGAGAACACAAGATATACCGAGGTTGAAAAGTATATATCTAATAAGATAAATAAGGCATCAATCGAATATAATCCTATTATCTCTAATCCTACTATATGGGATAAAGAAGAGGGAACGACGAAAGCGAAAAGTCGAATTCGTAATATTTTGGTATTTATTGATAATATACAAGAGCAAGTTGAATTTTCATTATCTTTCACGACATTTACAAAAACAGTTGGAATTCATGTTTTAAAGGCCTTTGAATCATTTGTGTCTGTTACAAGTAGTGGTAAAAAATTGGTTGTCAGAATTAGTGATATAGAAGATAAAACGGTATTTGGTCGTTTCCAATATACGGCGGAAGGAACGAGATTTGAGTTTAAGGTAGCTGTATTACGATGTGATCCTACAATTTTTGAAAAGATAAAAACCCAATACTTATTAGAAATAAAAGGGAATGGTCATTCTGCAATTAGAATTAACTCCGAAGATGATGAGATAATCATCAATGATTATGGAGAAAATGAAAAAAATGTTTATGTTTCAGAAGAAAATCAAATTATTTCTTTAACATCAGATGAAAGATTGGCGATAACTGTAAGTGAAGATTATCCTTATCCTGAAGAAAATGAAGATGTTTATTTTACGCTATCAACAACATGTTTTGTGGTTCCTTTTATTAAAGCTTTTGCAGTTGAAAAGCCTACGGTAATTGAAGGATTGAAACTATGGTATTTAAAGAGAATAAAAAAATCCAATTTCCAAATACAGGGAGAGAATGGCTTGATTTTAGGAACGAAGAGATACTGTACAAGAACGGAGTTTCGGAGAAGCCTAGATATAGAAAAGAAATATATTGAACTGGGAGTACCATTTGCTGTTAAAAATGGTTTGAATGAAGAACTTATGAAAGTAGATATTAAACTTCCAAGTGAAGTGAGATCTGCTTTTGATGTAATAATAGATTATTTTAAGCAAAAGTGTGAAATTCCAAGTTTGGTATATATTGATAATGACATCGAAAAATTGTATAAAGAATATCTTGATAGGGTGATTGAAGAAATTAATCAAATAGGGGAAGGCACTTATTTAACTGAAGAGCAGAAAGGTCTATTTTGTTTAGGAATTATAGAGAATAATTATGGAGATAAAGAAATTTTAATTTCACCTTTACATCCAATTAATATTGCTTATCAGTTGTTTATGAATACACAGGATATAACAGGAATTGAGGATGATGAGAAAGATCTTCTTAGGAGGTTTCAACAAACTGCTCTATTACCATATATTAATATAGATCCATTAACAAGAGAACCTAAAAATTACATGCCGGTTGAACAGAATTATTCACCCGAATGGAAAACATATGTGAAAGAGGACCTGCCAAGATATAAGGGATCAAAGGATTTCGTCTCTAAACTTGTGGCGGATAAGATACAAGAATTTGTTGAGCATTTTAGCTATCTTTTTTCATCAGAAATAAAGACGCCTATTAAAATAAATTTGATTAATACTGGTGATTGTAAAGAAATTGTTCAGGGAATAGTGAAATATTATGTTCATGAACTAAATACATCTAAAACTAAGCGAGTAATACCAATACAAGTTATAATGTATGCTGAATCTAAAATGGACAATGCATTTGAAATCATGTCTCAAATTGATGATGCAGAAACATTGATAAAAGCATTGGGAATACAAGTAAAAGTTGAAAAGATGAATGATGATGAAGTAATAGATATATACCGTGAACATGTTGGATTTTATTATAGAAATTTGAATGATCCATTCGAATATGCTCATATTACATTTATGGAGTTAGATGACGAACACCAGGCTATTACCACTGAAATGAGAGATATACCATCGGGAGTCGTCATGGAAGGAATTGCTTCCGGGGTTCCATCTGAAATGTTAGGCGACTCATATAGAACGGGATTTGGAACAAAGTATGCGAATTTGAACTCTTCTTTAATGCAAATTTCTGTTAATTATAATTCTTTAAATGCTGCAATGAACGGAGATACGTATAGGAAAGGTTCGTGCTATACATTAAAAATGGGTATAAGTAAGCAGAATATTTTGGAGCGTATATATGAAGCAAGTAACTGGGTTACATTTATTAATCCTAAAGTGGATTTAAATTATTTTAAGAGTGATCCTAGTGCAAAAGACTTGTTAATTATCCATTATAGTGATCAATATAACTTGACTTCTAGTGGATATGATGCAATAACTGTAACAAAAAAATCAAAGCAATATCAGAATACAATATCCCGTTATCTTGAAAAAAATGGAGTGGAGAATGTTCAGATTCACTCTAAAAAAATAATTAATATGTTTAATGCATTAAACGGGGATTGGTTGCTTAGAATGCTTTCGTATAAATCCCATTTTCCAGTGGAAAAACTTAGTATTTTATCAGCAATGAAACTTTCAGTAAAAAGATATTCCTTGGAAGATATAATATGGGTGCCGATATCGTTAGAAGAAATTCTTAGAGTATCTGGTTCGGTTGGTCTGTCTCAAAGTGGCTCCATTTTTTCTGCAAGGAATTTAGGCTTTGATGGTAAAACAAGTGATGATTTACTTCTAGTAGGAATCCTAAATGGAGAAAATGTAAAGGTTACATTTTATCCTATAGAAGTAAAAATAGGAAAAGTTGAATCAGATTATTTAGAGAAGGGAATAAAGCAGGCGTTGAGGACAAGGCAGATATTTGATGAAATAATTCAAGAAGGTCCTTGTAGAGGGAAAAACATAAAAACAAGATTGTATAGAAACTTTTTCATGCAACAAGTATTAGTTAACGCCGAAAAAATGATGCTATACGAAGTCGGAGAGGATATGTCTGGCTGGGAGCTTGTTGTTAGAAGTGATTTGCGGCGAAAACTGCTAAATGAAGAGTATGAAGTTATTGATGTATTAATTCCTGAGATGGGAAAAGCTGGAGTGATTTCTTTTAGAGAAGATTGTGTTGTAGAACGTGAAATTAGAAATCAAGAGGTACTTATTGTTGAAAAGACAAAGAAGGATGGAGTAAATCTTCTTGCAACAGAGATGAATGAAATAGAAACTGTTGATTGGCAACGTGTAAAAGAAGTTGAGAATGTGTCTGAAATTGCAATATCGGTTGAAAGTATAGAAAAGCAGGACAATGACGATAGTGTAGATGTGGAAGAGTCAAAAGAAAATAATACAGAAATAATTCAAGACAATCTAATTATTAGTGACCGATTGGAGAACAAAGATATTCGAATATTAATAGGTACAGATAAATACAATCATCAGGTGTTCTGGGAATATGGCAACAGGGCTTTGGCTAATAGACATTTATTAATAACTGGCACGTCTGGCCAAGGGAAAACGTATAGTATCCAAACAATGCTTTTTGAACTATCTAAACATAAAGTATCATCGGTAATTTTTGATTATACAGAAAGCTTTGTGTTACAGCAACTTGAACAGCCATTTAAGGATTCCTTAGGAGATAAGATAAATCAACATATTGTGTATAGTACAGGGGTACCAATCAATCCGTTTCAAAGACAGCAAGTTGAGTTGGCAGGGCAAGTGATTCTTGAAAAAGAATCTGATGTGGCTGCTAGATTAGCTGATATATTTGCACATGTATATAATTTGGGAGATCAGCAATATTCGGCTATTTTTGATGCTGTTTACAATGGGCTAAAAAAATATGGTGATAAAATGAATATGAAATTATTTCAAGATGAATTGAATGAAATGGTAGATCAAAATAAATCTACCAAGTCTGTAATATCAAAAATGTCACCTTTTTTTCATACTGTTGATTTTTCTACAGATCCAACTTTTAATTGGGGCAATATATTGTATGCAGATGAGGCTAAAGTAAATATTGTTCAGTTAACAATGTTTTCACAAGAGATTAAAGTAATTATTACAGAAATGATGCTTTGGGATGCGTGGTACTATACTAAAAAATATGGAACAAAGGACAAGCCTTTTGTAGTAGTTTTGGATGAAGCACAGAACCTGTCTCATACAATAAAGTCTCCTAGTGCAGCAATATTGACGGAAGGTCGTAAATTTGGATGGTCAGCATGGTTTGCGACTCAATCTCTTGGAATACTGAAAAGCGATGAAATTGTAAGACTTTTACAAGCATCGTTTAAGTTGTACTTTAAACCTACAACTAATGAAATTGTTAAAATTGCTAAACAATTAGACGTTACAGGTGAAGTGGATTGGGTACCAGAAGTTCAAAAATTAAAAAAAGGACAATGTGTTGTAGTGGGGGATAAGATGAAGCCGAATGGAATTGTTGAACCTGCAGCACCAGTTGTTACTTCAGTGGCGTCATTTGATGAAAGAGAAGTGAATTTTTGATTAAATAGTAGGTATAAAATGCATATAAGAATTGAAAATTTTAAGAATGAAAAGAAGACCACTAATTTAGTGGAGTCTTGTGTATAACTTATATTTTATCGAGGAAGGTAATAGTTGTGGATGGAATATTTATTTATGACTGTAATTTGAACATAGAAAAATTTATCCATATGTTGGATGATTCAACTGAATGTTATAAATTTTATTGGCTTGACTCGATAATGCAACTTTTAGCTGAACAGGAAGAATGCATTACTTTTGATAAGATTATTTCCCGAATGATAGCAGATGCCTGGTATTCTGTTACTGAGTATCACCTTAGGATGGGAACTAAGGATAATCAAGGAAATAGCGTTAATGGCATTGAACGAGCTATTAATAAACTAGATGAACTTAATTATCTTGAGCATACTGCTGATAAACGACAGGTGTTAAATGTAGTGGAAGAAAATGATAAGCTTTTACATGATGAAAAATGTCAAATAGCTAAGAATGTTCCATATCGGTTGTTATCTTCTTTCATGAAGGAATTAGGTGGAAATGATCCATTATGGGATCAAAGAAAAAAACTTGTTGCGTATATAAAAATAATTAATGAAAGTCGATGTATGCCATATACAATAGGAACAGAAAGAGGACTGAATAGAAAGATTATTATTGAAGAAAGATGGAAAAATTTTTTTGTTGATAATATGGTATCAATTAGAGGGTGGATTCAAATGAAGAAGGTTAGGTATCTTCAAGATAAAAATCCAGATGTGCCAGGAATTATATATAAGCTTGAACCGGAAAATGAAAAACATCGTAAGCTTCAAAATGTGAGAAAATTATGGTCAGCTATTTGGCATATTTCTGGGATAAAAGATATTTATTCAGGAACTCAATTAGGGAAAAAAGAGTATGAGATAGATCATTTTATTCCTTGGTCATTTGTTACTAATGATGAAATGTGGAATTTGATGCCGGTTAATTCTTCGTTAAATTCAAGTAAAAAGAATAAACTTCCAGATTGGAATAGGTATTTTAAACGTTTTGCTGAAAACCAATTTTTGTTAAATAATATGGTTTATGAATATGAAGAATTAGCACTTTTATTTAGAAAATGCAAACGAGATAACTTAAATTCATTATGGTCTGTAGATGAACTATACATTAAAGAAATCAAAAAAGATGAATTTTTTTATGTGTTAGAAGGAAGATTAAAGCCAATATATGAATCAGCTAGAACACAGGGATATGGAATATGGAGAGCTGGGTCTAATAGTCAGCTATAGTTGTGGTTATTGGAAAAATAAATGTTTGCAATAAGTATAGAGTTTAACGGATTAAGCAAAAAGGAGAACAATATGGAACGTCACAACATGGGTCATATTCAGAACCAAAAGAAGAATCGTTATTTTATATAAACGCACCATAGCTGATTGATAAGTCACTTTTAGAATATCTGCATCATAGAGAATCAGATGAAAAGGAAGATAATATTCGCATTTATCTACTAATGGATCTGAATAAAGTTGCAATTTTAAGAAGACTTGATAATATTATTAGATTATACGGAGAAGCAAAAGAAGATAATGAAAATGAATTTAGCATAGACGTTGGAATGATTATTTCTCAACTTGAAATTTATGATCAAATATGGTTTGTGCGTCACGCCCCAAAAAAGGGAGAACATAGTAGAGAAGCAATAGAACTTGTTACAGAGATAATAGCCAGATTAGAAGGTATACCAGATGGTTGTGCTGAATGTTTCCCATTTGAGTTGATAGATGAATTTAAGCAGGAATATTTAACTGATAATAGTTAGGAATAACAATACAGGGTGTATGACATTGATCCGATAATCAATTACGAAAACGGAAAATATAATCAAGAATATTTCCATAAAGAAGTAATAACAAATGAACACCCCACACATCACCACCCTACGAACCGCCCTAGAAACCGCCTACATCAACGGCGCCACAGCCTCAAGCCTGGCTTATCGACCACAGTTCGTATCCAACAATCACAAAGAAGGAAAGAAAGTTCTCTCATCCGTCGAGGATGAGCTCTTGGCGTGTGCTCAATTCCAGATCAGTGTGGCATTTATCACAATGAGCGGAATTACGCCACTTTTGCAGACGTTAAAAGAACTGGAAAAGAAGAATATTCCGGGAGAGATTCTGACAACGAATTATCTGAATTTCAGTGAGCCAAGAGCACTGAAAAAATTGAATGAGTTACAGAATATCACTTTGAAAATGTACGATGTAGAAGCAGCAAAAGAAGGCTTCCACACCAAGGGATACATTTTCAAAAAAGAAGAGATCTACCGGATTATCATCGGAAGTTCTAATATCACAAGTGCAGCGCTGACTTACAACCGGGAATGGAATACGAAGATCGTGTCAACGGAAGATGGTGAGATGGCACGGGAAATCGTACAGGAATTTGATTCGCTGTGGAACTCGAAGTATGCACTGGATTTTGACACATTTTATGAATCATATCGGGAAAAATATAAGATCATCAAGCATCAGCGTGATGTTGCGAAGCTGGATGATATTACATCGATTGAAAAATATAAGTTAGAGCCAAATAGCATGCAGGTTGGCTTTATTAAGAACTTGCGGAAGATACAGGAAGCGGGCGAGAGAAAAGCACTTCTGATATCGGCGACCGGTACCGGTAAGACTTACGCCTCCGCATTTGCCATGCGAGAACTGGGATTCCAGAGAGTGCTATTTCTGGTACACAGGAATCAGATCGCAAAGCAGGCGAAGAAGTCATTCCGCAAGGTATTCAGTGGACAGGTTTCGATGGGACTGGTGACGGGAAAATATCAGGAATATGACAAGAATTTTATCTTTGCAACCATCCAGACATTGAGCAAAGAGGAGAATTTGCACCGGTATGAGAAGAATTCATTTGATGCAATCGTAATCGACGAAGCCCACCACAGCGCCGCCAACAGCTACAAAAAAGTCTTGGACTATTTCGAACCAAAGCTATGGCTTGGTATGACCGCAACGCCAGATAAACGAGACGACAATCTGGAAGGCAGGAACATTTACGAAATCTTCAATCATCAGATCGCATACGAGATCCGCCTGCAGGATGCGATGGAGGAGGATCTATTGTGTCCGTTCCACTATTTTGGAATCACGGATTTGGATATTATTGCAGATGCGGGAAAATCATCCGAAGAAAAGGTGGAGAACTTCCGCTATCTGACATCCGAAGAGCGTGTGGAAAATGTCATGAAACAGGCGGAATATTTCGGATACAGTGGTGATCGTGTGAAGGGATTAATCTTCTGTAGCCGGATTGATGAGGCGAAGGAATTATCGAAGAAATTCAATGCCAAGGGCTGGCGGACGCTGGTGCTGAGCGGTAGTGATTCGGAAGAAACAAGGGCAGCAGCGATCGAACGGCTGGCAGGAGAAGAATCCGAAGATGCCCTGGACTACATCATTTCCGTAGACATATTTTCCGAGGGTGTGGACGTGCCGGAGATCAATCAGGTCATCATGCTTCGTCCGACAGAGTCGCCGATCGTGTTTATCCAGCAGCTTGGTCGTGGACTTCGAAAAGCCGAGAACAAAGAATATGTCGTTGTACTGGATTTCATCGGAAATTATCGGAATAACTTTATGATTCCGATTGCGCTGTCTGGAGACCGCAGTTATAACAAGGACAATATTCGCCGCTATGTCACGGAAGGCGGCAGAGTGATTCCGGGGGCGAGCACGATTCACTTCGATGAGATTTCCCGAAAGCGGATTTTCCAGGCAATTGATAATGCGAACTTCAGCGATATCAAATTAATCCGGGAGAATTATACGAATCTGAAGAATAAGCTGAGGTATATCCCGGCGCTTGCGGATTTTGATAAATATGGGGAAATGGATGTGCTGCGGATCTTCGATAATAACAGCCTGGGTTCGTATTATAAATTCCTTGTGAAATACGAAAAGGAATATAGCATCCGGCTGTCAGAAGACGAAGAAAAAGCAATCGAATTCATTTCCAAAAAGCTGGCGAGTGGCAAGCGGATTCATGAGCTGGAATTGTTGAAACGTACGTTGCAGTATCGCCATGGAATCATTGGGCGTCTGCGGAAGCATTTATCCGAGAAGTATCATTGTGAGATGGACGAGCATTGCACGGAAAATGTGATCAATATGATGACAAATGAATTCCCGACGAGCGCAGCAAAGAAGACTTACGCACAGTGTGTATTTCTCAAGAAGGAACAGGATGATTACGGCATTTCCGATGTGTATGGGAAAATGTTAGAGAATCCGGAATTCTGTGCGATTCTGGAGGAACTGGTGGATTTCGGAATCTCGAGATATAAGGTCAATTACAGTTACCATTATCAGGATACGAATCTGGTATTATATCAGAAATATACATATGAGGATGCCTGTCGTCTGCTGAACTGGGAGAGAAATGAAGTGCCACTGAACATCGGCGGTTACAAATATGATAAGAAGACTAAGACATTTCCGATATTCATTAACTACGATAAGCAGGACAATATCAGCGATACCACGAAATACGAAGATCATTTCGTAGCAGAGAACCGGCTGATCGCGATTTCCAAAAGCGGAAGAAGCATGGACTCAGAAGATGTGCAGAATTTCCTGAACGCAACAGAACGTGGCATAGATGTGCAGCTGTTTGTGAGAAAGAATAAGGATGATAAGATTTCCAAGGAATTCTATTATCTGGGCCGTGTGATCGCGACCGGGAATGCGAAGCAGTTTGTGATGCCGAATACGGATAAGACGGCGGTGGAGATCGAATGGGAGCTGGAGACTCCGGTGAGAGAAGATATTTATCAGTATATTGTGAATGAATAGGGACTGTTACAGGAAGATTTTTGACGGGAGATAAATGGTAAGATGAAGACGATAAGAGTTGTGGCAGCAGTGATAAAGGCAGTAAAGGAAGACGGAAGAACGATGATATTCGCAACGCAGCGCGGATACGGCGAGTTCAAAGGCGGATGGGAATTCCCGGGCGGTAAGATCGAAGCCGGGGAGACACCGCAGGAAGCGTTGAAGCGTGAGATCATGGAAGAACTGGATACGGAAGTTTCGGTTGGTGAGTGGATCGAGACGGTGGAGTATGATTATCCGGGATTTCATCTTTCGATGGATTGCTTCTGGTGTGAGATCGTGAAAGGGGATCTGGTTCTGAAGGAGCATGAGGCTGCCAGGTGGCTGACCAGGGAGGAGCTTACGGATGTGGAGT
>ERZ772819.819-NODE-819-length-26052-cov-10.392276_pt1 | contig 26052 bp, 17 predicted proteins | sample MGYA00580860_ERZ772819 | MGnify/ENA primary metagenome ERZ772819 (study PRJEB29015, sample SAMEA2737683) | human gut metagenome | biome: human gut; feature: human-associated habitat; material: faeces | place: China | collected 2012 ...
AATTGTTTTTTTAAATTCTTCAGTATATGTTTTCATATTTTAGACACTCCTTTTACATTTACATAATATTATATCATCTTTTTGTCGATTCGTAAAATTTTGTGTCTATATATCTATACTAACACCATGTACCTCCACTACGGACTTTCACCGATTAGTCAAACGACATGCCTGTCGCACAAAAAGAAGGAGGAACTCTGAAATTTCAAAGTTCTCTCCCTCTGTCTGTGCTTGGATACAATTTAAGCAATTTTACAGTGGTAAGTGCTACTTAATATAAAGCGCGGCACGAAAACCAACGTTGATATAAACCTCATTGTAACCGTAACCGCGATAGGCGACAGGAAAATCAAACCCATCATCATCGTAGCTGCCACCACGGATAACATGCAACAATTGTTTATATTTGAAATTGACTTTTTCATTTTCTTGTGTCCATTCACCCACATTACCTGCAAAATCGTAGATGTTATTAGCACACCATTCTTCTCTGCTTCCTGTTTTAACTGCTTCCTCTGGAGAATTCTTTATATAACTATAATTGCCCCATTCAGTAGAATCCTCTGCAATTTCAGCAAGAGTTTTAACTTCCGTTTTGATAAACCATTCCAATACCGAATCATATTCTGCACCAAAAGTCAGATGACTTTTAACTGCTTTATTGTCTTCGATAGTTGATGCAATCTTCTTGGCATCATCAAAATTGATGTCTACCCACGGTCTAACTCCTTTTACCGACTGCGGTTTTCCTGCTGAACTCTTGGAAATGTTATAACGAGAAATATAAAATCCCCCATATTTTTTGACACTTTCAAGTTGTTCAAGCAGTTCACCATTTAAAGCTTCATTGAATTTATCATCCGTAAATTCATCGTTCATGTGATTTCGTCTGCCGAATTTCTCCGAAAAATGTTCTCCATCAAGTGTTCCATTAGAGTCGAGACTTCCAACAGGAATCCATACAAACTGGCTTCCATCAGAACATCTTTCAATTACAAATCCATTGTTCCATTCTCCCAAGACATGCATATATTCCTCTGGAATTGGAGGATTTACATAGTTTGTAGAGTAGCCTTTGGCTGTAGCAATGTTCAAAGCTCTGATAATTAACTCTCCACTTGTTCCCTCTGAGACTTCAAAGGTTATACCCTTTTCTGCCTCAAGCACAAATTTTTCATACCGTTTCATAGTTTATACCTCCTTAAGTGATAATTTTATAACGGTTTCAACATGGCTATTGCCATTATTTTAATAATAACACATTTTCTTGCATTTTACAAATTTTATAAACTTTTACACTATTTGCTACTTTACTCTATATACTCATATAACATTTTTCTTTAACAAATTTTTTTATTTGTTTTTCAACTTTTCCTTCGTAATATGAAATAAGTAAATCCTTAAATTCTTCTGTTAATTCTGCTGGAATCGCTATAATACCTTTTCCTTTTGAAATTAAATAATGGTTGCTATAAATTACAGCTGTTCTTTTATTTCCATCAATAAATATTTGTTTTTTCATTGTGTATAATAAAAGTTCAATTGCTCTGTCTATATCATCCAGTTCCTTACTAAAAATTTCTTCTAATTCTTCTTTTATTACACTTTCAATAGGTAAATCTGGTTTCCACGTTGTTCCACCTATTGTTACTGGTGTATTTCTTACTTTACCTGCTGTATAATAAAAACCCTCTTCTACCATTTTATTTATTTGGCATAATAAAGCAAAATTTGTATCACTTAAAATAACATTTTTATTTAATATAAATTCCCAAGCATGTTTTAGATTTACTATTTTTAGTATATCTTCAGATGTCATATTATTTACTTTTCCACCTTCAATAATACTTTCTGTATCTGCAAATGTAGTTGCAACACCTTCTAATATAGCTTGTTTATATATTGTATCTACTAAATGTCTTTTCGCAAAGTCTATATTTTGTTCTACTTTTTCTGATAATTCTTCTTCTGTATAATTTAATTGTTTTAGTTTTTTTGTTATCTCTCTTATTTGCTTTTTCAATTGTTTTGCTTTAATGCTATTATTTAATACTAAATTATATAATTCATCAGAATATTCTCCAACATATTTTGTTAAAACTACTCCATCTTCTCTATAATGTACATATATATATTTATTAGATTCATTTTCTCTTATTTCTACTGATCCATATGCAAGTGATTGTAATTCATGTTCAAGAACCTGTTTACTTTGAAGAAGATTCATAATTTCAATTTTTTCTTCCATGATTTTCCTCCTTATAAATGTGAAACATTTTTGCTTAATTTATTTAATTTTGTTTCACATTTTTATTATATCATAAATTTTAAAAAAATGTGAAACTTTTTTACTCATTTCAAGTAATTTTGTTTCACATTTTTTACTTACATATATTCTAATTCATTTTGTTTACACCATTGTATTGCTATTTCTTTATATTTTTGTTCTTTGTACTTATACCAATCTTGAATTATATTTGACTCAAAACAATAATCTTTAAATCTTCTAAAAGCCCCTTTTCCTTGTATAAGTCTTTGTAATTCTGTCTTTATTTTCTCATTATCTATTGTATCTATAAAACCAACCATTATTCGATATTCATTTATTTCATATTGGGTAGGTAATATTATTGATTCTTCAAATAATTCATCAATTTTGTCCTCTGATAATTCTTCATATTCTCCTATATTTGATAAAAATATTTCATCTTCACTTGGATTATAATAACAATCAATAGTATCATCTACCATTTCTAATCCTTCTATTATTTTTTCTAACGATACCATATTCTTCTCCTTTAATTCCTAATCACCCACACCAATTTTAGTTGCATAAATTTTAGTATTATTTTCATCACCTAATTTTTTATATATGCTCCATAATCTTTCAAAAACAGCATCAATTTCTTCTATTTTTTCTATTTTCTCTGCTTTCAATAATATCTTCTTTGCTTTTTCTAAATCATAATGTTCTAAATCTCTTTCATCATCATACCAATCTGCCATTTCAATGTATCCCCAAACCCAATTAGGCTTTATACTTAAATAATCGTCTATCATTTTTATTGCTTTTTCTTCATTGCCTAATCTAAATTCAGTATTTGCTTTTTCTCTAATCGCCCTTTCTCTCCAATACAATTCATTTTCATTATCCAAGTCAAATATTTCTTCTATAGTATTCCATAATTCAAGTCTTTCATATAATTTGTCTTCTTCATCACTCTTTGCTAATACATCTTCATAAGTTTGAATCCAATTCAATAAACTATCGTACCCATCATATTTCGCATCATATTCACCTATACTTTTTATATTATTACTTTTACATATATTTTGAACATCAAACCATGCTATTCTTAATAGATGTCTTCCTTTTTTGTTTTCTTTTCTTTTTAAATACCATTCTGCTTTACAAACAAATCTGTCTATTAAATTAATTTCTTCTAAATCATTATTATTATTTTTATTGATACAACATTTTTTGTACTTTTTTCCACTTCCACAATAGCATAAATCATTTCTACCTATATTTGTTTTGACATCAATATAATTTTCTTCTCGCTTTTGTATTATATATTGGCACACTTTATAATCATCAGAATTTTCAAATTCTTCATCTTCTATGTATCTAAAGCATTGCCATTCTTCCATTATTCCAATAGTATCATATATATATTCATAAAATGGTTTAAATGGATATATATTTCTGTTTATTTTACTATCGTCTTTTAATAGATTTTTTAAATCTTCTCTTTCTTCTTTATTTTCTATTATATACATTATTTTATCAATATCTTCTGCTAATTCTGTCAACTTTAAATGACATACCTCATCAATTATTTCTTCATATAAATATAAATTATACATTTCATTTTTTTCATTTAATAATTTTTTTAGATAATTTACTAAAAAATTTCTATCCTTTACACCATAAAGATACAATATTGCAAAAGTTTGTAATGTACTACATCTAACAAATTCATTTATTTGATTGTTTTCAATTATATCAAATAAAGCCTTATCATTTCCATTATACATACTCGCAAGTAATCTTGGTACATATCCTGGGAAATCGTCTCCTATGATATAATCTATTATCTCTTCATCTTTATATAATAAATCTATTAAATATGGAAATGCTTTTTGTTCTCTGAATTCTGCCAATAGAAAATATGCATAAGTATATCCGAAAAACTCATCTTCTTCGTAATAAATTTTATCTAAATTATTTTTTGTATATTCTAGCATTTCTAACAATTTAGGTATTACCTCTTCTTTATGTTTTAATGCTTCTGTTATCGCTTCTTTTGGTAATTCTGGTGTATAATATTTTAAATTTTCAATTATTTCATTTATATCCATATACTTTGCTCCTTTTTATTTTATTAATTTATTTCGTCAAATTCATAAGCTACCTTCTCCATATCCTTCTCCTCTTTTACTATGGTTTTAATGCTGTAATTGGTACAATATAAATACCTGTTACTGGGTCTCTTACTACTGCCGAACATTTTCCAACTATAATGCACATAAATGCAGGCTTTTTTATCATATTATTATAAAAATTTAATAGACTTTTCTTTGCTTCTTCCACTTGATTATAGCCTAGTTTTATTTCTACTGCTGCATATTCTCCATCTGAAAACTCTAAAATCGAGTCCACTTCCAATCCAGTAACATTATCTCTAAAATGATATAAATGTCCATCTAAATAGTCCATATATATTCTTAAATCTCTTTCTACTAATGCTTCAAACATAAATCCAAATGTATTTAAATCTTTTAAAAGTTTTTCTGGTGTTAACCCCAAGCAAGCACATGATAATGACGGATCTGTAAGATGTCTTTTAGGAGATTTTCCAACTCTTTTAGGAGAACGATAATTTTCTCCATATGCCTCTTGACTTTCAATTAAATGCAATCTATCTAATACATCTAAATAGTCAATTACCGTATCTCTACTAGATAGAAGTTCTGTACCATTTTCATATTCTTCTATATCTTTTATTATTGTTTTATTTCCTACAATTGATGCTTCATTTCTTGCTAGTGATTTTAACAACATTTTCATTTTATCTTTATCTCTTCTTTTTTCTGTTCTTTCATTCATGTCTATATTCAAAATTGAATCTATATATGATTTTGGGATGAGCCCAATCTTGTTTTCACTAACATTTATATTAGCTGGCCACCCTCCTCTTATTAAGAGTTTTGCTAATCGCAATATCTCTACACTGCCAGTATTAATTGTTTCCTGCATATTATTAAGCATTTTTGTCAAAGAAGCTTCTCCTGATGAATCTTCTGATTCATATAAACTCATAGTATACATATTAAGCCTTCCAATTCTACCTGCTCCTGAATGATGTACTTTTTCTTTCATTATTTTATCTGGTAATGTTGTAGAACCTGTTATAATAAAATTTCCCTTTTCTGTAGTTTTATCACATTCACGCCTAACTGCATCCCATATCGTTGGAACTAAATGCCATTCATCAATTAATTGTGGTTTCTTTTCTATATCCTTATTAAAAATTGATTTTACATCTAATTTTGCCATTTCTCTTACATCATCATCATCCATATAAACTTCACTCTTAGAAAGTCTTAACGATGTCCATGTTTTACCACACCATTTTGGTCCTTCTATACTTACAGCTCCAAACACAGATAAATAATCCTCCAACTTTTTTTCAATCAATCTTTTTCTATATTCTTTTTCATCAATTGCCATCCCAATCACCTCTTCATTAAATATAGCATTTTTCCAACAAATAGTCAATATACAGTCGACACTTTTTAAGGATTTTAGTCGACACTTTTTAAGGAATTTTTAGTAATCTATTATGCTTTTTTTGATTTTATCTAATATTATATGCAGAAAATTATTGACTATCTGCATATATTTTTATATGCAACTATTAAATTAGTATATGCAGTTAATTTTTAATTATTTTCACTAATTTTGTATCAATAAGGTGTGTTTTTAATACTTTTGATACAAAAACAATTGCAATATGCATTTTAAAGAGTATCAATATTTTTCAAAAGATGGTGCTAACAACAGCACTCATGTGTGTATTGACCACCATTTTCTCTTACACCAGGTAAATATGCTTTTATATAACCAGGTTTTAGCTTACCCTTTTCAAATGGGGGATCAAGTAATTTTATGATTCCAGCATCCTTATTTACTAAATGATTTTCCAAGCTCTCCATTGAAATAAATTTTTTATCATTATCAGCGGCATTTGAAATAACACCCCAACTTTGAGCAATACTATCAATTCTACACTCATCATTGTCCATACTTCCAAGCCAATTGCCATCATCCATAAAAGCTCTTTTAAACCATCTACCATCCCAAGCAACTACATTTAAGGCCTTTTTTAAATTTAAATTTATCATTTTATATTTATTGGCTAATTCTATATCTCCTTTTTCTTCACAAATAGGAATAAAATTATCTAAAATATAATACATGAAAAATCCGAAGCCATACACTTTCGCCTTTCCCTTTATTACCAACCGTACTAAATCCATCATTCCAATCCCCAGAACCTATTTTAGGAAGACCATGTTCACCAAAATTTAAAGACTTTTCAATTGCTTTTTTACAATGATCATAAATACTTTCTAAAACATCAGATGGCAAATATACATCATATTTTTCATCTTGACCATCTGCAAGTTCTTGGCCTGTAATATACTTTGTTTTTATATCTAAAATATTTTTATCTCCTGTAAACAAAATATATTCAATAGTTGCAAAAACAAGCCATAATAAATCATCAGAAAATTTAGTTCTTATTCCCTTTTTTGTTTCTTCATGCCACCAATGTTCTACATCACCTTCTAAAAATTGATGCTTACTATGCTTAATTATTTGATTTTTTAATAAATCTGGATCCAAATATTTTAATCCAAACGTATCTTGCAGTTGGTCTCTAAATCCATATGCTCCTCCAGACTGATAAAAGCCTGTTCTTCCAAGTAGTCTGCTTTCTATAGTTTGATATGCTAGCCAACCATTTAAAGTTATATTTACAGACTCAAGTGGTGTATATACTTGAACTCTTCCTAAAAGTTCTTTCCAATAACTTTTTACATCATTTAGCTCTTGCTTACAATTTGGTATTTTGCTATATTTATAAGACATATTTTTGCAGTCAATAATATTATCTTCTGCGCCTAATAATATAGATATTTCCTTTTCAGAAAAGCTTTCAACTTCTATTTCTATTTCATAACAAATACAAGTATTTTGACCAAGTGAATTTTCATTATTTAAACTAACTTTTTTTATTCCATCTGGATTTTGTATTCCACCTTTCCCAAAAAAGAAGTTTTTATTTCCTGTATATGATTTTATTTTTTCACTACATGAAACATATGCAATTGATTGTGGCAATTCACTTAAATACATATTTTTTGCAAGAATAATATTATTATTTTTATCATAATCTAAGTTAATATAACCATTAGATTTTACACCATCTTCACCCAATACTGGCTTTGTATAATAAATTAATTTTAATCTTTTCTTTGCTTGTGTTGTATTTTTTAATTTTAAAATTTGAACCTTTATACTATCTTCTTTTGGCACAAATACCTCTACTTCCTGCTCTATCCCATCACTTTTGTGTATATATTTTGCATAGCCAAATCCATATATTACATTATAATTTTTGTCATCTGGCATTGGATTTAAACCAAGTGACCAGGCTTTTTTGGTATCTATATCTTTTAAATATATTGCCTCTGGCGGAATATCATAATTTGCACTGTTTTCCCAGCTTGTAATTCTATTTAATCTACTATTTTTATACCAAGTATAGCCTCCCATACTTTGTGTTACAAGTGTTCCAAACTTTTCGTTTGCTAAAATGTGGCTCCATACTGTAGGAAGTCTATTTTGTTTATTTGCCTTTATTAAATATTCTTTACCATCTTTAGAAAATCCACCATATTCATTGTAATATTTTATATCTTCTACATTTTGCATAATATCTATATCTTCATTAGATTCTTCAGTAATTACTGGCATTTGCTCTTCTTGTCCTATTTCTTTATAGTTTTCTAAATATTCTTCTTCTATTTCTTTTAAATTATTTGTAATTCCACCTTTTTTGCCATCTATTATTATTGAAGAAACAAAGTTTATTAGTTCTATATCATTTCTTTCCATTTCTGCAACAGAAAGAGTAAAAATCCCACCTTTTATATTTTTTAAATATGCCATCTGACTATTTAAAATTGCACCTTCAATTTCTTCTTTTACATAGTTCTCATAACTATATTTTTCTTCATCTAAAACAACAATATCTACTAAAACATTCTTTGTTTTAAAGTATTCATATGCCTTTAACACTTCTTTTACAACATAACTTTCATTTGCATCATTTATTTTAACCAAAATTATTGGAAGATCTCCAGAAATTCCATATTTCCATAGTTCAGATTGATTAAATGTTTTGTTTTTATATTTTTTTAAATATAAACTTTTTGCTGGGTTTTGAAAAATAATATATGATAGCATTTTTTGATAATTTTCTATATCTTTACCTTTTATTCTTAAATATCTACTTTCCGCTTCTACTCTTGCTTTTGATAGTTCAAATGCCTTTTTTACATTTTCTTCTATTTTGTATTTTTCTAAATTATAAATTGCTTTTTCTTTATCAAAATTTGCAGATAAAATTAAGTCTATATTCTTTGTTTCATTTGGCTTTATTTTTATTATTCTTTTAAATGCTATAACTGGCTCTGTTACAAGTCCTAACTTTTTAGAAAATGGTATTGAATTTTTTATCATATTTGGAATATCTAAATTTCCCCTGCCAAGTAATTTTTCTTTATCTATTTCATATTCTAGTTCATGTTCTTCTTGTCCTGATTCAAAAAGTGAACTTGCAAGATAAGGTTCTTGATCATCTTCTTTTCTTTCTTTTCTTTTTACTATTAAAATATTTTTTTCTTCATCATAATCAAATTTTAAAAATAAATTATTAAATGCTGGATGAGCATATTCTTGTGCTTTTGTTGATAATACCGGTTCAAAATATGAACTTATTTCAAGTATTTCTTCATCATTTCCTATATTTTCTAAACTTAGTCTTCTTATTTCTACAGGTTCATTACTGTCTACTGTTATTGTAACTTTGCTTTTAATATTTCCATATCTTATTTTAGTTTCATCTTTATCTGGCATAAAGCTTGTTTCATAATTTACCTTTTTTAAATCATTTTGTGGATAATTTGTTGTCCAAATATCTTTTGTTTTTATATTTTTTACATAAAAATATATACCTTGCATATAATCATCTGTTACTTTAAATCTATTTATATACAAGTCTTTATACTTACTAACACCTGCTCCTTTTTGGTTAATTCCTATTGTATAATTTTCGTTTGAAATTATATTACTTCTTATTAGTCTTTCATCTACTTTTTGGTATGTGTTTATAATATAATCTTCATAATCTAAATATTTTAATTTTTCTACTTTTTCTTTATCTTCTTTAGTTACTATATATTTTTCTGGTTTTCTTTCTTGTAATAGAACAGACACAGCTTCAATTTCTGGGTTTTTCATAAATCTTTTTTGCAAAACATTGTTATTAAATAAATTGTTTATAGATAGTAAAATTAACCCTTGATGATGTGCCATATACGTTTTTACTATACTTGCCCTTTCATTTTTTTCCACTCTTTGTGGTGTAAAATCTATTGATTCATAAAATCCATATTTATCTTTTGCACCATATTGTTCCATTAGTTTTAAGTTTTTTACAACCTCTTTTGATTTTTCATTTATGGCTAAAACACTTCCATAACTAGAAACAACAAATTCATCTGCAAGTCCTCTTTTAAGTCCAAGCCATGGAACTCCAAATGCTTTATACTGATAATTTGAATGTAAATCTTTTAAGTTAAAAGCAGCTTCTGATATTCCCCATGGTAAATTTAGTTTTTTTGCATATTCAATTTGACACATTTCCATAAACTTACAAGACTCGTCTAATAAGCTCCCCTCATATTTAGGAATATTTATATTTGGCATTAAATATTCAAATGCAGTTCCAGACCATGATACAAGTCCACTATAGCCATTTAATGTAGTAATTGTTCTACTTAAATTTTTCCAATGTTTTACTGGAACATCTTTTTTAGCTATCGCAATTAAACTTGCTTGTCTTGCCTCTGATGCTAATAAGTCATAATAAGAGTCTGTTAGTCTATTATCTTCTATATTAAATCCTATTGAAAATATTTGATGTTCATGATCGTAAAGTGGTGAAAAATCAGTATTTTCTATCATATTATTTATTATTAAAAACAAATTATCTATTTTTTGTTCTAAAGCTTCATTTTCTATTTTTATATTTTCCAAAAATGTTTTTACAACAAACAAATATCCTACAAAATTCCCACTATCTACTGTTGATATATATCTTGGAATTAGCGGTTTTTTTGTCTTTGTATTATACCAATTGTAAAGATGCCCATTCCATTTTTCTAAAGTTTGCACATTTGTTAATATATTATTTAAAAGATCAATACATCTTTTAATATCTATAAATTTTAAATCATATGCAGAAATAACTGCAAGTAATGATAATCCAATATTTGTTGAAGAAGTTCTTGATACTATTTTTTCTTTTCTATCTTCTTGATAATTGTCTGGTATTAAAAAATTGTTTTTTTCATTTAAAAACTCATCAAAAAATTGCCATGTTCTTTTTGCAATATCTATTACATAATCTTTTTCTTGTTTGTTTAATCTTTCTATTTGTGTTTTTTTCTCTTTTTCCTTACTAATTGTACACATTATATATGGTGTAATTATCCATAAAATTCCTAAAACTAATGTAAAAATATTTTTATATAATAAATATATAAATATTGCAAATAGTACATTAATTATCATTTGTTTGTAATAAGAAATCACATCTGTTTTTGATTGTTTTTCTGCCTCTTCAGACGTTGTCCATTCTAGCAGATGTTTTTTAGAAATTAATACTCTATAAATTGTTTTTCCTATTGATTTTGTTGAAATAAATGCCTTGTATGGTAAACATCCTAAAGTTAAAATAAGTCTACAAAAAGCTCCCTTAATTCCAGATATTCTTGGCAAAAAATCTTTTTGCTTTTTTTCTCCTTCTTTTTTAAAAATTATTTCATTTATTATTTCAAGCAAAAATGGCATTAAAAATGAAACATATATTAACGCTATAACTCCTACTGTTTTTACATTTAATGCATTTTTTAAAATAATTAAATATATAAAAGAAATAATTATTGAAATTTCTAAAAGACTTCTTCTTAAATTATCAAATATTTTATATTTTGAAAGTAAATTTAATGGATTTTTTATTTTGCCATCTTTTGTCTTTACCTTGTTTTTTAACCAGCCTGCAATTTGCCAATCTCCTCTTATCCATCTTGAAAGTCTTGCCATAAAACTTAAATATTTGCAAGGATAGCCATCCATTAGCATAATATCTGTTGCAAGTCCACATCTTAAATAATTTCCTTCTAGTAAATCATGACTTAACACTGTATTTTCTGGGATTGTATCTTTCATAACTTTAGAAAATGTTTGAATGTCATATATTCCTTTTCCTGTAAATATTCCTTCTCCAAAATTATCTTGATAAGTGTCAGAAATTGCATTTGTATAGGAGTCAATTCCTCCAGATCCTGCAAATATTTTTGTAAATAAATTTTTATAGCTTATATCTAAATTAATTCCAACCCTTGGCTGTATTATTCCATAACCATCTACAACTATATTTTTCTTTTCATCTATTATTGGTTTATTTAAAATATGTGCCATGGCACCAACTAATTGAAATGCAGACTCTAAAATTAGGTCAGTATCTGCGTCAAGTGTTATTACATATTTTAGATTTTCTATTTTGCAATTTTCTTCAAATGTATTTACTTTAAATGTATTGTTTTTTTGGCCTAATATATATTCATTAAATTCATTTAATAATCCCCTTTTTCTTTCCCAACCTAAATAACTATTTTCTTTACTATTCCATATTCTATTTCTATATACAAAAAAGAAAATAGGATTATCTTTTTTATTATATTTTTCATTCAAAACCTGAACTTGTCTTAGTCCTTCTTCCACTATTTGATTGTCAAACTTTTCATCTTTGTTTTTACTTTGTGAGCAATCTCCAAGCAATGCAAAATAAAGATTTTCAGATTTATTTGCTATATAATAAACCTCTAATTTTCTCATTAATTCCTTTACTTTTTCTTTGCTTTTTAAAATTGTTGGGATAACAACTATAGTTCTATTTTCTTCATCAATTCCATTAGATAAATCAATTTTAGGAATAAGTTTTGGCTTTACAATTTTGTTTAAAATATATTGTACTACCTGAATTACAATCTCACTTACTGGTATTAATATTAAAACAAAACTTAAAATTTTAAGCCAAATACTTTTTACATTTAACATAGATGATACACCAATTGATATAACAATTGTAAAAAGTAAAACTGCTAATACATATACTTTGGTCTTAGCATTTTCACTCATTTTTTTACTTGCTTTATAATTTAAAGCTTCATACAATTCATTTATACCATTATCTATTAAATAATAGCCTATATGACTTTGCTTTGTGCCAATATCATGTAATTTTGCAAGCTCTAAAGTTTTTTTTGCAATATAAATTTCAGATATTTTGGTTTTAGTAGAAATTTCTTTTATTTTATTTCTATAATATGCTTTTGTATTATGTTCCATTTTAATATACACATTAGCTGGATCTTCATTTAAAATTTCCTCTACCCCGTTTAACTTTTGAAAAATTTCTAAGAAATCAATTCTTTGAATTTCCTTAATGCTTGTTATATAATTACTAATTAAAACTTTTTTAATAGCAATGTCAAAATGTTCTTTTTTTATTACATCAGATACACTACTTCCCGAAATTTCAACAGTTTCCTCTAATGCCTTTAAATAACTTACACCTTTTTTCCCATATCTTTTTAAAGTATATGACATATATTCAATAAACGGATATTTCATATCTTGAAACACTGTTTTTGTTAAATTAGATGTGTTTTTAAATTTTATATCAGCTTTATCTTTATTTTCAATAAGCCTTTCTACAATGTTTTCAACCTTATACTTTTGAATTTGAGCACTATAAATTTTTTCACAAACATCTTTTATAGAACTTATAATTGCTATTTGCAAAAAAACGCCAATATTCCATATTTCATCCATATTTAATGTTCTTTTTTTCTGGTAACTTTCAATGTATCTTTCTAAATCTTCTTTTTCTATCTTTCCTTCAGTATAAGCAATAATCTCAAAAGCAAGTACATATATTCTTGCAAAACCTTGGTAAGGTCCATTTGCAATCCCTAAAAAATTAACATATTTAGAAACAGTTAAATCTTCTTGTATTTGCTTTACAGTTTCTTCTATAATATAAAAATTATCTAAAATCCATTCCCCTGCCGGATGAATAGTAATTCCAAGTTTAACATGTTCATTTAATAAATTATAAACTTCTTTAATAAATTTATAATTTTCTATCATATCTGGTACTGGATAAGTATCTTTTTGTGACTTTGGTTTTAAATTATGATCTGTCGCAATTTTTTCTAAGTGGCTCTCCAATTGCCTTTTATCAAGCAAAGTACCATTTAGCCTTAAAGCTTTTTTTATATTCAAAAAATTTCCACTCCTTTAATATGTTTTACACATATTTTCTACAATTTGTGGAAATTTTATACATGTTAAAAAAAATTAGACATTGGGACGGGGTTTTTGTCTTAACCTTTTTGGGACTTTTCATAATTACACATATATTTATAAAAAGCAAATATTATTAAAAATCAAATTTTAGAATTGAAAATAATTGAGTTAGAAATTTTTATATTAATTTTATGGAAAGAGTTCATCTCCTGATGGAAGGGTGCCATAAAATTAATTTAAAATTTCTTCGATAATTATTTGAACGATAAAATTTGATTTTTAATAACATTTGCTTTTTTATTTACTAATTGTGAAATATTAAAAAGTCCCAAAAAGGTTAAGACAAAAACTCCGTCCCAATGTCTAAGCTTCTCTTCTCCAATAAAATAGGTATTGTTGTGCTATGCCTGATAAGTTTCCAAATTTTTCTTTTGCCAAGTTTTCTATTTTCTTTTTGCTTACTTTTTCTTCATTTTCCTCTTTTATATATAAGTCATTCATTACTCTTCTAACCCAAACATCTATTGGAAATACGTCAAATCTTTTTAGTTCAGAAAATAATAATATACAATCTGCAACTTTAGGACCAACACCAGAAAGTTTTAATAATTCTTCCCTTACTTTTAATGTATCTTTTTCTTCTTTTAAATATTCAAGGTCTATTTCTTTATTTAAAATCATCTGTGTTGTTTCATATAGTCTTATATCTCTAAATCCTAGGCCCAATTTTCTGTATTGTTCTGTTGTTACATCTTTTAATTGATTTACACTTGGAAATGTATAATATTTATTGTTGTTCCATATTATTTCATTTCCATATGTTTTTGATAGTTTTTCTATTATGCCCTTAATTCTTGGTATATTATTATTTGCTGATATTATGAATGATATTATTGTTTCCCATAAGTCCTGATTTAATATTCTAATTCCTTTTCCATATTCTATGCTTGTTTTCATGTTTATATCTACTTTTGATAGAGTTTTTTTTATGTTCTCATAATCTCTTTCCAAATCAAAATAATAGGTAACTACATTTTTTATATCTCCACTACATATTCCCTTAAAGTAAACATCTTGTCCTTGTTTTTTTACATTTATTACATTTTGTTTAAAAACACCTGTATAGCTCTCATCACTTTCTTTGTTCCATCTAAAGCATTGACCGCAATCAAATATGTCTTTTAGTTCAAATGATTTTGCATTTTTTAAAATATATTGCTGTTCTTTCATAGTTTTACCTCACACTCTTTTTGTTTATATTAGTTTTATTTTTATCAATTTACATTCTAAATCTAGTATAGCATAAATTTAAACATATTAAAATATTTTTCTAATCAATTTTAAAACCAAGTCCTACCACTTCCCTTGAATTTGTAATTATTATAAAACTTTTAGGGTCTATTTTTCTTGCTGTATCTTTTACCTTAGAAACATCTCCTCTTGCAGCAGCACACATAAGAACTAACTTTTCCTCATTGGTGTACATGCCTTTTCCATATAAACCAGTAGTACCACGTTTTATATTTTTTCCAATTTCTTTTGCAATTTCTTCATTTTTATCTGAAATTATAATTAATAATTTAGTAAAATACACCCCTTCAAATATAATATCTATAATTTTCCCCATAATATATATTGCAATTGCAGAATATAGACCTACTTCTACTTCTTTAAAAAATAATACATTTAATGTAACTATTATTATATCAATAATTACAATCATATTTCCAACTCTTATACTTGGGTTAAACCCCTTTATTATATTACTTAATAAATCTGAACCTCCTGTAGAGGAACCTGCTTTTAAAATAATAGCTGTTCCAAGTCCTGTAATTATTCCACCATAAACACATGCCAAAATTCTGTCTTCTGTTAATGGTTTAAATTTGTCCAAAATATCAATAAAAATAGACAAACTTGAAGTTCCTAATAAAGACTTAATGAAAAAGCTTTTTCCGCAATTTGTATATTGCCAAAATAAATAATGGAATATTTAAAATCATTATTGTTGTTCCCATTGGAACTTTTAACAAATAATAAAATATTGTTGCAACACCTGCAAATCCTCCAGATGATAATTGATTTGGCAATAAAAATAATGCAGTTCCAACAGCCATAAAAAAAGCACCAACAATTGTTCCTGATAATTCAATTACTATTTTTCTAAAATTAAATTTTTCTTCTAAATGCATAAAAATCACCAATATTAATATTTGTAAATATTGGTGATTTTATACTTTCTTAGTTTTCATATGTTTGAATTACTTCAATTTTAGATTTTCCTTGCTTTATATTTTTGTCTTGTTTTACAATCAAATTAACATTATATAATTCATTTAATTTAATTACATTTTCTTTTTTATGTCCAATTACATTGTTTATATCAATTGGATTTACGGTTACTTCAACCTTTTTAGCTTTTACATTTAATTTTTTTATTTTTGAAACAATTGCATCATACCACATACCTGATTCAACAAGCTGTCTAAAAGCTGGGTGGTAAGGTCCTGCTACAACCTCACTTTTACTATTTTTGGGGTCTGATATTTCTTCTGTATTTTGCAATCCAACTCTTATAACATTAATATTTTTTTCGTCAAATATTCTAACAAGTTCTTTACAAATTTCAACAGCCTGTACCACAGATAATGGTTCATATGTTCCATTTTCATATTCTTGTTCTAACTTTGTGTTTTTTACAACTAAAACAGGGTATATTCTTACCATTTTTGGTTTTAGTTTTACTAAAGCTTTTGCTGTATTTATTTCATCAGCACGGCTACTTTCTGGAAGTCCAACCATCATTTGATGTCCTAATGTAAAGCCATTCCATCTAATTAACTTAGAAGCTTTTTTTACATCTTCAAAATTATGTCCTCTATTTGCTCTTTTTAGTACATAATCATTAGCAGATTGAACTCCAAGTTCTATTGTTTTTACTTTATATTTTTTTAGTCTTTTTAATATAGTTTTATTAATATAGTCTGGTCTTGTTGATACTCTAATACTATCTACTTTTTTATTTTTTATATATTCATATGCAAGACTTAATAACTCTTCTTGTTGTTTTTCTTCAATTGCTGTAAAACTTCCTCCAAAAAAAGCAATTTCTACTAAGCTATTTTCTTTATTTATACTTTTTAGGTGTGTTTCTATTATATTTTTAGCCTCTTGCCTTGTCATATTTTTCTTTTGGCCACTTATTGACTTTTGATTACAAAATATACAATCATTTGGGCACCCTAAATGTGGCACAAAAATTGGTATAACATACTGTTTTTTCATTAATACACCTCCTAAGAATTATAAACTTTCTATAGCATTATGTGCAGCATCCATTTGTGCCAACTTTTTGCTTTTTCCAGTTCCTACTGCAAGTTTTTTACCATTACATCTTACTTCCATTTCAAATCTTTTATCATGGTCTGGTCCTGATTCGTTTAATAATATGTATTCTATTTTTACATCTCCATGTATTTGTAGCTTTTCTTGTAAAACTGTTTTATAATCCTTTTGCCCAACATGTTTTGTCGCAAGTTCTATTTCATTTTTTAAATTTTCTATAATAAATTTTTCTGCAACTTTAAGTCCTCCGTCTATATACATTGCAGCAATTACAGCTTCTACACTATCTGCAAGTATAGCTGGTCTTTCTTTTCCACCAGATAATTTTTCAGACTTACCAAGATTTAAGAAATCACTAAAATTATGCATTTTTGCAATTTTATATAAACTTTGTTCACATACAACCTGTGCTCTAACTTTAGTCATTTCTCCTTCTTTTAAATTTGGATAATTTTTAAATATATACTTACTAGATATAAATTCTAAAATGCTATCTCCTAAAAATTCCAACTTTTCATTACTTTCCACATTGTTTTCATATGCATATGATGTGTGGGTCATTGCTTTATTTAATAAACTCTCATCTTCAAATTGATAACCTATATTTTTTTGTAATTCTTGTTTTTTCATACATTTTCCCCTCCCTTCTACAGGTAATATTATATACCATTTTTATAAATTTGCAAGCAGTTTATTTAAAAACTGCCAAATTAATATGTTTTAACATTTTTTTCTATAGACATATTTTGTATTATATTATATAATATTGTTGGAAAGTTTTATTGAAAGGAGAATTAGTAGTGGTAACTGAAAAAGAAACATTTAAAAATGAAAAAGCAAATTCACTTCCTGATGCATTTAAACAGTTAGAAGCTGCCCGCATGCATTATACTGAAGAATTGTTAACACATCCAAAAAAGCATAAAAAAAATAAACACAAATCTTACAATGTATATTACTCTGGTTCTTCTAAATCATCAAAGAAAAATAAATCAATAAACCAGGACAAGCTATCATTTAGGCAATGGTTAGATTACAGAATAAATAAACTTAGGTATGATAAAGATGAAATTAAAAAACTATGCTTTATTACCTCTGGAATATTTGCTGTATGTATAACATTGGCATCTACAAACTACATATTTGCTCAATACAATAAAGAAGAAGAAATTAAACAAAAAATTGCTACAAATGTATTTGAAACAAATAGTGAGTCTCTAAACCTTGATAAAATAATAATAGATAATGTTGGTATTAAAAAATCAAAAGCAATTGTAAATGATGAAGAACGTGAAGTTGCATTTGAAACAAAAAAACAAGATAACCCTAATTTGCCAAAAGGAGAAGAAAAAGTATCACAAGATGGTAAAATTGGAAAAAAACTTGTTAACTGTATAAAAACATATCAAGATGATGAATTTGTAGATGAAAATATATTAGAAGAGAAAATAGTTGAAGAACCAATAACGCAAATTATAGATGTAGGAACATCAGAATTTTTAGCAAAATACCAAGTTCACATTGGTGACAAAATGTATGTTACTGAAAATTTAAGCTTAAAAGAAAAGCCAGAAGACACATCAAACAATTTATGTATTATTTTAGCAACACTAGACGTTACATTACAAGAATTAAATGATGAATGGTGTAAAGTTACATATGAAAGTTATACAGGTTATGTTAAATCTTCATTATTAACATCAGAAGCTGTAACACCTGGTATAGGAGAAAAAAATAGAGTCCAAAAAATACGTAGCACATTAGATGCAAACATGTCATTAAATAAGCCAAGTGGACTTACATTAGAAGATTTCAAAAAAATTCTTAGCAATAATGCAAGTGACACGAACAAAATATTTGAGCAAAACGCCGAAGTATTTTACAATGTAGAACAAAAATACAATATAAATGGAATATTTTTAGCATCTATGGCAATACATGAAAGTGGATGGGGATCATCTAAAATTGCCAAAGACAAGAAAAATTTATTTGGATTTGGCGCATATGATAGAAGTCCTTATGATTCTGCTGTAACATTTGCAACATATGAAGAAGGAATTGAAACAGTTGCAAAATACCTAGTTAAAAATTATATAAACGAAAAGAATGCTAAAATATATAATAATGAAACTGCAACAGGAACATACTATAATGGTCCAACACTTGTTGGAATAAGCACAAGATACTGTTCAGATAAAGATTGGCCAACTAAAGTATATAAATATATGAACTATTTATATGAAAGACTTTAGTACCAAAAAGGAGTTAACATGAGATTAAAAATAAGAGTAAAAAACGAAAAAAAAGCTTTAATAATTTCATTTATATTTATAATTGCAATAATTTTTCTTTATTGCAATTATGTTTTTTCTCCAATTTTACAATATGTTTCTTATACAAATCAAATAGAAAACTTTGCAAAAAATAATAGTGAACCCATATTTAAAATAGGAAAAGTTGTTTTATATAGTAGTGCAGATGCTGTTGATAGCAGTGAAGGTGAAATTCTTAGAGACTTAGATATAAGCCAATATACAGATATTGCAATATATATTGATAATAAATCATATATACAAGATTTAAGCAATAAAAATACAGTAAGTGAGCTTTATATTGACAGCATAAAAATAAATCTAAATTCAAACAAAGGTACACAATCATTAAACTATAAAAATCCTTTCAATTTTGGAAAATATAGTGATTATGATGAAAATAAATCAAGAATTGACTTTAATATATTACACACAAATCAAGACAATGAGCAAAATGATTTCTCAAATCCAACCTTTTTTACAGATTGTTCAAACCCTATAACTCTTAGCTATCTTAACAAAAATGTAAAAAAGAATTGTGAAATAACAAAAAATAATGAAACAGTAGATTTTAATGGAAAACTTTTAAAATTGGCTAATATTCCTATTTCTGATATCTCATATAATTTAAATTTTAAAATCCATTTAAAAAATAGTTTAGAACAATCATTTGTGTATAATGTTGACCTTAATATGCCACTTAAAGACAAAAATAGCAGTATTTATGATGGTTATATATTAAGTTATAAATATAATTCTAAAAACCCATATTATTTTATTAAAGAAAACTAAAAACAGGGCTCGCACCCTGTTTTTTAATCTTCAAAAAAATTAATTATATCATTATTTAAATATTTTTCTGTATCAATTCCTTTTGCAGCTCTTTTAACTTTTGTAGAACCAACAGATTTATAAATATTATTATCATATTTTTCCAAAACAGGTTCATATGTATACACTGTAGCTGCCTTTGGCTTTTCATATTCTGTTTTGATTTGTTTTTGTGTTTGATTTTGCATATTTAAAATAGCATTTTTTAATTTTTCGTCATATTCATCTTGCATTTGTTTTAATTTCTTTTGAAGTTTTTTATCATATTCATTTTGCATTTTGCTAACAATACTAGAAATTAACGCACCATTTCCTTCTTGCATCTTTTTTAACTGATTATTTATTTCTTCTTCATTTTGTATTTGAAGTCTAGCTAATCTTTCATTTAATACATTTCTTGTATCTTTTTTTAGTTTTTCCACTTCTTTATTTAATACAGAAACTACCTGACCGTTTACTCCTTCTAATTGTTCATTAATTATTTCTTGATTTTGTAATTTTATATTATTTAATTGTTTTGTAAATACCTTATTGCTTTTTTCTTGCATGTTTTTAACTTTAGCTTCAAGTAAACTATCATTTTTTTCTTGAACAATTTTTAATGTATTTTGTGCCTCTTTAGAAATATTATTTGCAATATTATCATTTAAGCAATTTACTTCATCTTTTAAAGCCAAAAATTTTTCATTAAAACCTGCTTCTGTATTTTGCGCATATTCTTTACTTTTCGCATCTATAAGTTCCAATTTTTCTTGTAATTTTAATGCATTTTCATCAATTTTACCATTTATTTCTTCTATGGTTCCTTGATAATTTAATTTTTTCATTTCTTCTGCTATAGCAAGTCCATATCTTTCTTCAGATACCTCTAATCTTTCTTCTACTGCAATTGCCAAATTTTTATACTTTCTAGAATTATCTTCTTGAGCTTTTTCTAGTTTTTCTATTTTTTCATTATATTCTTGTATGCTTTCTTTATTTTTTTCATTTTCCTCATTAAAGCCCTCTATTTTTTGTTCTAGTATCGCTTGTTTTCCTTCAAATTCTGTAATGATCTTCTCATTGTTATCTATTTTATTTTGTATATTTTCTATTTTGTTTTTAACATCTTCTTGTAGCTTATTTGCCTTATTAGCAATAGTTTCTTTATTTTCAGTTTGAATTCCATTAATTTTATTTTCTAGGTTTTCTTGAAGTTCTTGAAGTTTTGCTTCAGTTTCATTTTTAGAATTTTCTAAAATGCCTCCTAGTTTTACCTGAACAGCTTCAATATTATTTTTTTGTTCATTTTGTGATTCTTGAATTTTATTTTCCAATTCAATTTTTAATTTTTTTACAGTATCTTCAGTTTCGTCTTGCACCATTTTTGAAATTTTTTTAACTTCATCTTGTACTTTTTCTATTTTACTTGTTGTATTTTTTTGTTCAGTTTCTATACTATCTATTTTACTTTGTGTTTCCTCTTGTAACTTATTTATACCTTTTATTTGTAAATCTTGATTATTATACTTTTTATTTAATTGGCCTATTTCATTTTGTTTTTGTTTGTCATTATTCTCAATTTGTCCAATTTTTGTAACAAGTTCCTCTTGTTTAGAGCCAATTGTTTCGAACTCAGCTTTAATATCTTCTATTCCTCTTTGATTATTTTCAATACCATTTAATTGTTCTTGTTGATTATATTGTATTTTTTCAATTACATTTATCTTTTCTTCGAAATTATTTAATTGACCTTCACAGTTTTCTTTTAAATTTACTATTAAAGCTTCTTGTTTTTGATTACTAACATTTATTTTTTCTTCTTGAGAATTTTGTAATTTTTCTATTACATTCATTCTATCTTCAAAAATATTTAATTGTTTTCCAAAGTCAGATTTTATATTTTTAACTTCTTTTTGATAATTTTCATTAAATTGATTAATTAGTTCCTTTTTGGCTTCATTGTTTTTTTCTAATCCTTCTATTTTTTGTCCATAATTATTTAGTTCTACTTCTTGTTCTTTTAACAAATCTACCATTGTACTTGTTTTTGCTTTTTGTTTTTCAAGTTCTTGGTCCATATTGTTTATTGTAGTTATATTTTCATTTTGTATTTGTTCTATCTTTTCTACTTGTGTATAAACCTCATTTATTTTTTTAGTATTTTCATCTACTTTACCAATTTTTTCTGCTTGGCATATTTGCATTCCTTCTATTTGACTTAATTTTTCTTCTGATTTTTTTTGATTTTCTCTTAATTCAGAAAATCTATCTTTCATGCTTTCTACTTGTTTTTCTAAGCCTTTTGCTTGCAATTTTTCATTAACTTTACTTTCTAACTTTTCTATTTTTTGCTTTTCTTCTTGTAAGTTTTGATTAGTTTCCTGTATTTGTTCATTTATTTTTTCTATTTCTTTTGAAACTTCTTTTTGTTCTTGCAATTCTTGATTATTTTCTTGTACTTTTTGACTTATCTCTTCTATTTTCTTTGAAACTTCTTTTTGCTCTTGCAATTCTTGGCTATTTTCTTGTACTTTTTCACTTATTTCTTCTATTTTTTTTGCAATTTCTTTTTGTTCTTGTAATTCTTGGCAATTTTTTTCTACTTTTTTATTTACTTCTTCTATTTTATCTTGTATTTGGTATATTTCATCGTTTTCTTCTAATTTTTCTAATATTTCATTTCTTAAGGTTTGTATTTGTTTATTTAAATCTAAAATTGTTGAATTTGTTTTCTCGTCTATACTTGTAACTTCATTTTTTATTTTATTGTTTTCATTTTCATATTTATTTGAAATTTCATTAATTTTTTTATTAATTTCTTCTTCCACTACATCATTTTTATTTTCTAAAAGTTCATTTATCTTTTCTTCTAATTGTTCAATTTGCTCATTGTTATAATTTTCTTTTTCTTTTATTTCATTTATTTTTCCCTTTGTTTCATCTTGAACACTTTGTATTTCTTTTTCTAAAACCTTTATAATTCTTTTTATATCTGCAAATGTTTGCTCATATTCTTCTGCTGTATAATTGTCTTCTTGCTCATTTAATCTTTGGGTTATTTTCTTGTTTTCATCTATTATTCTATTTGCAATTTCTTCTACAAGTGATGTTAAATCCCCCATATCATTTTCTTGCTTTTCTACATATGAATTTATTTTTTCCTCAATTATTTTATTTATGTTTTCAGTAGAATTTGCATTTGATTTTCCTTGATTATTTTGCATGCTAAAATTAAAGGTTTCAAAAATTTCTTCAAACTTGCCTTCAATTAATTTTTTGTTTGCAGCTTTAACCTCTTTAATTTTTTTATTTAGCTTTTCATTTTCTTCTGCATTTAATTTTTTTAAGTCTTCAATTTCATTTTTAATTTCTACTATTTCCATTATTTCTTTATTCATAACTTTTTTCCTTCTCATTTTTTATTGTCTATATTTTATAATTTTAAATATAAATCGTCAATAGTATTTTGTCGATTATTTCACTTTTTTGTACTTATTTTTAGAAAAAAATAGAACCTATCTTGGTTCTATTTATCAGGTTTCCATATTACTGCTTTTGCTCCTTTTACAGCTCCCCATGGTGAGCCAGGAATAGCATTTTCGCTATTATGTATAATTATTTGTTCTAAACTATTTGTACTATCTGAAAAGCAACCTTTTCCAATTGATGTAACTGAACTTGGTATATCTACCATGTTTAGTTTTGGACAATTACTAAACGAATTATTTTCTATAGTTGTAACACCATTTGGTATTATAATGTTTTTGATTTCTTTTTGTCCATAAAATGCATACAACCCTAATGTTGTAATTCCAGATTCAATTTGCATTGTTCCATCTATTTTATATAATACTTTTACAATTTTATATTTTTCATCTTCTTTTTTTTCATATAATATATTATTTTTTACAACATATTTTTCATTATCTACATTTATTGTTCCACTTAAGTATGTTCTAAATAATGGATCTATATAATTTACATTTTCTTTTATATTTATATTTTCTATACTATATAAATAATCCAATGAACGTCCTGCTATTTGGGTCAAACTATGTGGTAAATTTAAATTTTTAGCCTTTGTTGCTTGCTTAAATGCATAACCTCCTATACTGGTTATTCCCTCTTGTATTGTTATATCCGTATTTTTCGAATAACACATTATTAATTGGTTCTGGTCATTATAAAGTATTCCATTTTCTGCAATAAATTTAGGAGCTTCTTTTCCTGTAACAACCTCTATCTCATCTATAGATGTAGGAAAAGAAGATGGTTCTAAACTGTTTAAGGATTTCGGTATTGTTATTTTTGTAATATTTATATATTTTGATATATTTACATTAAATTTTTCTATTCCTTCTGGAATTACAAATGTATTTAAATTTTTAATTACATTGTCCATAATAAATATTACATTGTTTCTCTCTTTATTTAAAAGCATTCCAGATTCTAATACAAAATTTTTATTTTGCCCCAAATCAATATTATTTAAATTATTGCAATTATTAAATGCTGTACTATCTACTGATATTAATGTTGATGGGAATGATATGCTTTTAAATTCGCACCATTCAAAACACCCTCGCCCTAAGTATTGAATTCCTTCTTGTAATGTAACATTTGTTAATGGGCAACTTAAAAATACACCTATCCCAAGATTTGTTACATTTTTTGGAATAGTAATTTGTTTAATACCACTATTCCTGAAAGCCCACACTCCTATATCTTTTATACTGTCTGGTAAATTAATTTTTGTTAAATTTTTAGTACCTGAAAAAGCACTTCCACCAATTGTTTTAAGTTCTCCTTGTATTACTACTTCTTCTAAATCTTCGTTATTCGAAAACGCATTTGCCCCTATTTTTACTACACTTGGTGGTAATATTATTTTCTTTATTCCCTTTACTCCAGAAAATGCACCATTTCCTATCTTTGTAACATAATCTGGCAATGTTAATGTTCCTTCATTATCTACTAATACCAAATTATTATTTGTTGATTCAAACTCTCCATCATCTGTTATATCATATGGATTTGCATCTATTCCAACTGCTTTAGCTGCTTTTATTTGATTATTGTCTGATGTTTTTATTGTTATTTTACCTTTTATTATTTTTATACTATCTAAATATTTATCGTCTATATTTGTTATTATTGTTTTTATATTTCCTGTTTCTCCGTCTTTTTTTGTGTTATAATTTATTGTTTCTTTTCCTGCAGTTAGACTTTCTTCATTAAATTCCATATTTTCTGTTTTTTTATTTAGTTTATATAAATCTACTTCTTCTTTATACCCTGCAAGTTCTGTTTGCATTTTTGAAATATACGCTTTTGTTATTATTCCATTTTCTCCTGTTAATGTCGCTATTGTTACTCCTGCAAGTATTAATAATGTAACTATTGTAACTACCAGTGCAATTAATGTTACTGCTTTTTGCGAACCTTTTTTTATTTTACTAGAGTGTAGCTCTCTCTTTCTCTCTCTTACAGTTCCAAGGGTTACAGGTTTCATCTTTATCATTCCTTCTCTTTTGATTTTTTATTATTATATATTATTTTTAATTACTTAGCAATATATTTCATGGCTAATATAGATAAAAATTTTAAGGTTTTGGAGTGAAATAATTAAAATACCTAAAAATATTGAGATGCAAACTATTTTAGAAGTTTGCACCCCAACTATTGACATTGAACCTGACATTGAACCAAAAATACTACATTCTTGTTCTGTACATAAAGACATATAAAGAATCGATAAAATGTTGATATACCAACATTTTATCGATTCTTTTTGGAGCGAACGTCGTAGTTATCTACAACTTTTTTCTCTCATAACGATTGATACAAATA